>LNAP01000174.1_pt1 | contig 69434 bp, 60 predicted proteins | sample 602601 | NCBI WGS metagenome assembly LNAP01 (sample SAMN02440304, study PRJNA202911) | soil metagenome | biome: Subtropical and temperate rainforests or woodlands; isolation source: soil samples (1 kg each in a 20% v/v slurry with milli Q water) were... ...
AAACAAGGGCTCGATGGATTGATGACGATCGGCAAGAGCAAGGCCAAGGTCTATGTAGAAAGCGACACGAAGGTCACCTTCAGCGATGTTGCCGGGGTGGACGAAGCCAAAGCCGAGCTGCAGGAAATCGTGCAATTCCTCAAGGACCCCAAGCGATACGGCAGGCTCGGGGCCAGGATTCCCAAAGGCATCCTGCTGGTCGGCCCTCCCGGAACGGGGAAGACGCTGCTGGCCCGGGCGGTGGCCGGGGAAGCCGGCGTCCCATTCTTCTCGATCAGTGGATCGGAATTCGTCGAAATGTTCGTCGGGGTCGGCGCGGCACGCGTCAGGGACCTGTTCGAGCAGGCGCGTGAACATGCACCGGCAATCATTTTCATCGATGAACTGGACGCGCTCGGACGTGCGCGCGGCGCTTACCCTTTCGGCGGCGGGCATGACGAAAAAGAGCAAACGTTAAACCAGCTTCTGGCGGAATTGGATGGATTCGATCCGTCGCATGGCCTGGTTCTGCTTGCCGCGACAAACCGACCGGAAATTCTCGACGCTGCTCTCCTCCGCGCCGGTCGCTTCGATCGCCAGGTTCTACTCGATCGACCGGATAAAACTGGGCGTCTGCAGATCTTGTCGATCCATTTGAAAAAGCCTCGTCTCGCTGCCGATGTGAACGCAGAGACGATCGCAGCCCTGACCCCTGGCTTCACCGGAGCCGATCTAGCCAATCTGGTCAACGAGGCCGCCCTCCTCGCCACCCGGCATAATGCCGACGCCGTATCGATGGAGGATTTCAACCAGGCAATCGAGCGGATCGTGGCCGGCCTTGAAAAGCGCAATCGCCTGCTCAATCCGAAGGAGCGCGAGATCGTTGCCTTTCATGAAACCGGCCATGCGCTCGTCGCACTGTCCTTGCCGGGTAGCGACCGGATCCACAAGATATCGATCATTCCACGGGGCATCGGATCGCTCGGCTACACGATTCAGCGGCCGACAGAGGAGCACTTTCTCATGACCCGGGAAGAATTGGAGAATAAGATGGCTGTGCTGCTGGGCGGACGCGCCGCCGAAGTCATCACCTTTGGCCATCTGTCCACCGGCGCCGCCGACGATCTGGCTAAGGCAACCGATATTGCCCGGGCGATGGTGACCCGGTATGGCATGGCGGAGCGTGTGGGCTTCGTCACCTATGAGCAGGAGCCCTCGCCCTTCCTTGGTACCCCGGCTTTTGTCGGTGGGCATCAGCACAGTTACAGCGAAGAGACGGGCAAGAAGATCGACGACGCGATCAAGATGATCATCGACAAGGCCTTTGACAAGGCAACGGCGATCTTGAGCGGACAACAGGGAACCTTGACCGATCTGGCCAAGTATCTCTTGGCAGAAGAGACCTTGGGGGAGAAGGATCTTGAGTTGTTCCTGGCTCGGCGGAAAGCGGCCGTGGCATAATCCGCAGCAACCATATCGACGAGACACGGCATCAAACGTCGTTCAGTGGATATGGCGTTCTATAACAGTGCCGAGCTCTTATCTCATGAAAATAGACGGTAATTCAGCGCTATTTAGCGATACGATTAACTAATATCGAGGTCGGACGACGATGACGATCAAGCTGAATTTCTTCGGCGCTGCCGGTACCGTCACCGGCTCGTGTTATCTTCTGGAAACGCCACGGGCCAGATTGTTAGTCGATTGCGGCATGTTCCAGGGGCCGCATGCGCTGAAAGAACTGAACTATCAGCCATTCCCCTTTGCGGCCGACGGCCTGACCGCGGTACTGCTGACGCATGCTCACACGGATCACTCCGGCTTGCTGCCCAAGCTCACCCGTGCCGGCTATCACGGCCCGATCTGGACAACGCCCGGAACAGCGGATCTGCTGACCTGGATGTTGCCGGACTCTGCCCGGATCCAGGAAACCGAGGTGGAGCAGCTCAATCGACGTCAGCGCCGGCGCGATCGCGAGGAAGTGGAACCGATCTATACTGCAGATGACGCCGAACATTGCCTACGCCAAATCAAGACGATCGATTACGACATATGGCAGGAGGTCGCGCCGGGTATCAAGGCGCGATGGTGGAATGCGGGCCATATTCTGGGGTCTGCCAGTATCGAGCTGTCGGTGGAAACTGGCGATCGGCTGCAGCCGAATTTGTCGATGCTGTTCTCGGGCGATATCGGCCCACAGGATAGCGCCTTGCAAGCGCCGGCCGAGGGTCCGCAAGGCATCGATTATCTCCTGGCCGAATCAACCTATGGCAATCGCCCACGGATACATGTCGACGATGCGGGACGCCGAGCCATCCTCGAAACCGAAGTGAGAGATGCGCTCGACCGTGGCGGTAACCTGCTTATTCCGGCCTTTGCCGTGGAACGCAGCCAGGAATTGATCTCCGACCTTGGCTGGTTGATGTTGCATAACCGATTGCCCAAAGCGCCGATCTTTCTTGATTCACCGCTGGCGATCAAGGCGACCGACGTATTTGAACGCCATCTCGGGATGCTTGACGGTCTCGAACAGGGGCTCAGTCCGTTTCGGGCACCCAATCTTCATTGTGTTGGTTCTGTCCAAGAAAGCGAGAAAATCAACAATATCTCCGGTGGTGCGATCATTATTTCCGCCAGCGGTATGTGCGATGCCGGTCGCGTACGCCACCACCTAAAGCACCAGCTGTGGCGCTCCAATGCGACGGTTTTACTGGTGGGATATCAGGCACCAGGCACGCTTGGCCAGCTGCTCGAAAGCGGGGTCAGCCGGGTCAGCATTCGGGGTGAACATATTGCCGTGAAGGCACATATCCGGAGCATTGATGTCTATTCCGGTCATGCCGACCAGGGCGACTTGCTGCGCTGGATCAAAGCGCGATTGCCTGTAACGCGTGGTATCTTTTTAGTGCATGGCACGGAAGCCGCCCTTGCCGCGCAACGAGACGGTCTCATTACATCGGGCATAGCGAGCGACCGTATCATCGTTCCGGCACTCGATCAGTGCTTTAACCTCGATCACGCCGAGGGTGCACGCTTGCTGGGCGAAGGCAAATCGCGCCTTGACGCGGACAAATCCGCCGAGGCGCGACAGGGATGGGACTGGATCAATGATTACGCCGCATTCAATGTCGACCTTAAGAATTATCTGCTGAACCTCGATAGCGATCACGCAAGGCAGCAGGTTCTGCAGGAGTTTCGCCGTCAAATGCGGCAGCGGAGCTGAAACACAGCCGAATCAGAACTGAAGCCTCCTCCACCAGAGAGACTTCAGTAATTCCAGGCCGCCCAGCACAAGCAGGCCGGCACCCAGGGTCAGGGCAAGGTCGTTCCAGTGCAACGGGCCGAAGCGGAACAAGTCACGGGCAAACGGCCAGCCCAGTGTCAGGCCCAACATCGCCACGACGATCGCAAGAACAAGAATAAGGACGGGATTAGGTCTTCGAATGGCAGCAAGCAGCGAAGCGCTGAAAGAGCGGTTGACCACTATCAGGCTGACGATCGCCAGTACCAGGGAAAAGAAAGCCAGTGCGCGGACCTCCGCTTCCGGCATGCCACGATCGAGCGCGATGATGAAGATGGTGGCAACAAGCGCAAAGGCGAAAATACCTTGCACAAGACTCCAGCCGATTAAAGAGCCGGAGACCAATGGCCTGTCCGGAGAGCGTGGCGGGCGCCGCATCACATCATCCTCCTCGGTTTCGGCCTCGAAAACGAGCGAACAGACCGGATCTATGACCATCTCCAGGAAGGCGATATGCATGGGCCCGAACAGAATCGGCAAGCCGAACAAGAGCGGCAGCAATGCCAGCCCGGCGATCGGAACATGGACCGCGAAGATGAAGCCGGTCGCCTTGCGCAGATTGTCGTAGATGCGCCGGCCGAGCCGGATCGATTTGACGATCGAGCCGAAATCATCGTCGAGCAGGACAATGGAGGAGGCTTCGCGCGCCACATCGGTGCCTCGCCCGCCCATGGCGATGCCGATATGCGCAGCCTTGAGTGACGGCGCGTCATTGACGCCATCGCCCGTCATGGCCACGATCTCGCCATTCTTCTTGAGCGCGTTGACGATGCGCAGCTTCTGCTCCGGCATAATCCGCGCGAACACGGTCGCGCTGCGAACGCGCTCCGATAGCGCCGTATCACTCAATTGCTGAATCTCGTCGCCGGTGACGAGCCCGGCCGCATCGATGCCGGCTTGGCTGGCGATGGCGCGGGCCGTCGCCGGATAATCGCCGGTGATCATGATCACCTTGATACCGGCAGTGCGACAGTCGCTAACGGCAGCCGGGACGCTTTCTCGCAGCGGATCGGCCAGGCCGACCAGACCAAGAAGGTGGAAGGCGAAATCGCCTTGCGAATCCGGCCATTCCTGACCGGAAAAAGTGGCGCGGGCAATACCGAGAACGCGCAGGCCTTCGGCGGCCATGGCTTCCACAGACTGGGTCAGCACGGCGAGACCCGGGGCGGCGAGACGGCACAGCCGGGCTATCGCCTCGGGGGCACCCTTGGCGGCAACGATGCACTCCTCATGATCTTCACCAGTTTTCCAAACCTGCGACATGGCGAGGAGATCGGGGCGAAGGCCATAGCTATGCAGGAGTTTAAAGTCACGGTCGTGCAGCCGTCCGGTCCCAGCCAGATGTTCGTCGCCGAGATGATGGAAGGCTTTTTCCATCGGATCGAAGGGATCGGGAGCGGAGGCGAGGATGCCGAATTCCACCAGATCAAGGCAGCTTTCCGGCAAAGGTACACCGGCCGCGGTCCCCGGCCGGTAAATGCCGCCGCTTTCCGGCCGGAATTCGGCGATGGACATACGGTTTTGCGTCAGCGTCCCGGTCTTGTCGGTACATAACACGGTTGCCGAGCCCAGGGCTTCGATAGCGGCGGCGCGCCGGGTCAACACACGCGCCTGGGAAATACGCCAAGCACCCATTGCCATGAAGACGGTGAGAACGACCGGAAATTCTTCCGGCAGCATCGACATCCCCAGCGCGATACCCCCCAGCATCGCATCCAGCCAGCTGCCGCGCAGCATACCATAGAGCAGGACCGCGAGGACGCTGACCGCCCCACCGATCACGGCAAAGACACGGACCAACTGGCGGGTCTGCGCCTGCAACCGGGGCGGTTCCGTCTCCAGCGTAGTGAGCGACTGACCGATCTTGCCGATCTCGCTGCGGCTGCCGGTCGCGATGACCTCGCCGATTCCGGTGCCTCGCACTACCAGCGAGCCGGAAAATACATAGGGCCGATCGTCGCCACCCGGCCGGCGGCTTTCCGGCGGGCCGTCTTCCCGTTCGGGGATATCGCCGTTGGCGGTTTTGCGCACAGGCACGGACTCACCCGTCAGCAGCGATTCATCGGTTTGCAGGCTTTGACTCTGAACAAGTATCGCGTCGGCCGGTACCCGGTCGCCCTCCGACAGGATGATGATATCGCCGCGCACGACTTCCCGACCGGCAATGCGGATGTGCAGACCATCGCGAATAACCAGCGCACGTGGGCTGGTCAAGTCGCGCAACGCTTCCAGCACATGCTCGGTACGTGTCTCCTGCACGACTGTGATCACCACCGACAATGTGGCAAAACCGAGCAGAATGAGCGCTTCTTCCAGATCGCCAAGTACCAGATAGATCGCGCCACCACCAAGCAGTAGCGCCAGCATCGGCTCTCTCAGAACCTCAGAAACAATCCGCAAGAGCGTACGCCGGTCCCGACGGGGCAGCTCGTTATATCCTTCAGCCTTCAATCTGGCTTGGGCATCCACCTGACTGAGACCGGGGAACGGCGCGTTCGCGGCGAGGTTGTTCTGCATTCCAACCTTCTTATGGTGGTCGGATTCCGGTTACTTCTTGTCGCCCGGCGCATTGAGTACAATTCCAGAGAGCGGTTCGACCCAAACAAGGCGATCACGAACCCCTTTTACCCCCGGCGCATTCTCCGCGACGACGCGCAACGCGTCGCGAATGCGATCGTCCAGAATTGCACCGCTGAACTCGACGATACCATCTGCGACCGTCACATCAATAGTCGAGCGAGGTGCCCAAGGTTGCTTATCTATCTCGTAAAGAACAACCTGGCGAATCTCTTCGTCAGATGCGTTGGCATCGGCGGTGAGTAAACCAAGCATTGCTTTGAGCAGACTTGCCCGGGTGACCATGCCGACCAACTGGTCGCCCTGCAAAACAGGAAGACGCTTGATGCTGTGTCGTTCCATCAATTCCACGACTTCTTCAAGCGTGGCCGTCGGCGCCACGGAAACGACTTGCGTCGTCATGACGTCGCTCACCTTGTGTGCGTGAGACGAAACATAGTCTCGCGCCAGGCGGCCCTGAGAGATGAGAAAGCTAAGCCAATTGGTGTGTTCCTTCTCAGTCCCAATCTCAGCCCGCCGAAGCAGGTCGCCTTCCGTTATGACACCAATCAGGTTTCCCGTCTCATCGGTCACCGGAAGACCGCTGATGCCGTGCCCCAGCATCAGCCGGATTGCTTCCTCAATGCGTGTAGTCGGCTGCACCGTGAACAGCTTTTTCGTCATGATATCTGAAACAAGCATAGTTAACCTCCTGATCTTTCAGTAACCATGCCCGATAACGCCAGGCGATGCTTTGATGCGGATCAAAATGGGACGGCACGATGAACGGCGCCGCCTGAAAATCGGACAACAATAAATTACCGGCGTCGGGACAACGGCTATCCCAGCCGACGGCGGAAGAGCATGGCTGCACCGCCAAGCGTGACCGTGCCGATCAGGGCCATTGGCCAGAGGAGGCCGAGAATGATCGGCGTCGCCGGATCGCGCAGATAGAAGCTGCGGGTCAGATCGATCATGTATCGGATCGGATTCAGGAGCGAAAGGGCTTGGCACCATTCGGGCATGTTGGCGATGGGCGTCGCAAAGCCGGAAAGAATGATGGCCGGCGCCAGGAACATGAAAACGCCCAGAATCGCCTGCTGCTGGGTCGAGGCTATGCTGGAGATCGCGAGACCGATACCGATGGCGGAAAGCAGAAAGACCAGAAAGCTGAGGAAAAACCAGGCCAGCGAGCCTCGGAACGGGATGTGAAACAGAAGGATGGCCAGCAAAAGAATGCCGAAAGCCTCGGCTATGCCAATAAGAAGGGCCGGAGTCACCTTGCCGAGCAGGATTTCTCCCGGTCGCAGCGGCGTGACCAGAAGCTGATCGAACGTCCCGAGCTCCCTTTCACGAGCAATCGACAAGGCGGTGATCAGCATCGCCATCACCATGACGACGAGGGCATTCAGACCGGGCAGGATATACCATTGGCTATCGAGATTCGGATTAAACCAGGCTCGCACTTCGATCGCCGGCCCTGCATTGCCAAGACTGCCGCGTAACTCCTGGTTATAGGCAGCCACGATCGTTGCCGCGTAGTTTTGAATGATCAGCGCGACGTTGGAACGCCTGCCATCGATGATGAGCTGTACGTCGGCCGGCCCGCCACTGACCAGATTTGCCATGAAACGCTGATCGATATGAAGCACCGCCGCAGCACGCTGACTGTCGATCCAATCCTGCACTTGCGCGGGATTGTCGGGATAGCCGACGATCCGGAACGCCGAGCTATCGTTGAAGCGACGCACGAATTCACGCGATGCACTGGTCGCATCCTCATTCCAGATACCGAGAGGCACATTCCTGACCTCGAATGTCGCCGCAAAGGAGAAGACCAGGACCTGGATCAGAGGCGGCAGCAGGACAACCAGCCGCATCCGCCGGTCTTTCCATAGCAGCAACATCTCCTTGACGATCAGGGAAAAGATCCGCCGTAACATTCAGCCCTCCAAATTGCGTGGCATGCGCTGCAAGGTGAGTGCTGAAAAAGCCAGGGCAAAGCCGGCAAGAATCAAGGCATTCGGCAAAAGGATCGCATTGACGTTACCGGCCAGGAACAGCGTCTGGAGGCATGAAACGAAATAGCGCGCGGCGACGATATGGGTGAGATCCTGTACCCAGAGCGGCATGCTGGCGATATCAAAGAGCAGGCCGGAGAGCATCAACGACGGCATATAGGTGACGATAAATGTGATCTGGGCCGCCACAAACTGATTGCGGGCCACCGTCGAAATCAGCAGGCCGAGGGCCAGTGCGCTGATCAGAAACAAAGAACCGACGAGAAAGAGGATTAGGTATGATCCCCGGAACGGCACGTCGAACAGAAAAAGTCCAAGGAAGACGGAGACCGCCATCGCCATTGTGCCGAGAACAAAATTCGATAGTAGCTTTGATAGCATAATCTCCAGAATGCTGGCTGGTGACGCCATCAGAGTTTCCATCGTTCCGCGCTCCCATTCCCGCGCCACGATCAATGCCGTCAACAGGGCCCCTACCAAGGTCATGACAACGGCGACGAGGCCGGGCACAATAAAGGAGGTACTGCGGAGCTCCGGATTGAACCAGTACCGATGCTGGAGGACAATCTCGGGCGCAATGTTGCCGGTCATGCCGATGTCGCGCAGATACCAGGAGCTGAGCACGCCCAGCGCATAGCCCTGGACGATGCGGGCCGTATTGGCATCGACGCCATCGACAACAACCAGATAGGGCTGCGGCCGCAGCAGATTGGCGAAGCGACGAATGGTCTCGGCGCGTACCAGGACATAGCCCTCGATCTTACGTTGCATAAGGGCTGCTTCCGCTTCGGCCCCACTGCGATACTGATGTGCCTGTAAATACGGCGTATCGACGAAAGCACGATAGAGGCTCATTGTCTGCGGCGTCTGCATTTCGATCACCACCCCAAACGGCACATTGCGCGCATCGAGCGACAGACCATAGCCATTCAGCAAGAGCAGCGCCACCGGCATCACGAAGGCAATCATGATGGCGGAGGGGTCGCGAATGATTTGGACAAATTCCTTGCGCAGCAGCGCACGAAGACGATGCCAGTTGAGTATAGTGCTCATGGCGCCGCCTCAGGGGTGACTTGCTGCACCACGTGAACGAAGGCATCATCCAGCGAAGGAGCCGGGTTGTCACTGGTGGCGCACCGGGCCCGAAGTGCGGCCGGTGTATCCAATACCAACAGATGACCACGGTCGATGATGGCAATGCGGTCGCAATTCTCGGCTTCATCCATGAAATGCGAGGTCACCAGCACGGTCATCCCGCTTTCAACAAAGAGACCGATCCGCAACCAAAAATCCCGCCTGGCCAGGGGATCGACGCCGGAAGTCGGCTCATCGAGGAATAGCACCTCGGGTTCGTGCAAAACGGCTGCGGCCAAGGACAGGCGCTGCTTATGGCCAAGCGATAGGGTGTTGCAGATGGCATCGAGACTGCCGTGGAGATCGAAGGCGTCGCAGGCCCAATCCAGGCGCTGCCCGAATCGTCTCCTGCTCAAACCATAGGCGCCGGCCATGAAACGAAGATTTTCCCGGGCGGTCAGATCACCATAAAGCGAAAAACGCTGGGCCATATAGCCGATTCGCTGACGGGCTTCGGCCGACGCTCTGCCGAGATCGATTCCTGCCACGGTCGCCGTCCCGCTACTCGGCGGCAATAGCCCGCATAGGGTCCGGAAAATGGTGGATTTGCCGGCACCATTGGGACCAAGCAGGCCAAAGACTTCGCCCCGCCTTACGCTGAAGCTGACACGATCAACGGCAACGAAAGACCCGAAGCGACGCGAAAGCTGATCGACGGCGATAATTTGTTTCGTGTTCTGGCCCGTCCGTTCGGGTGGCGCTGCCGGGGATAGAACGAACGAACCATGCCGGTCTTCCTGCCGTCGTAACAGGCTGATGACGGCATCTTCCAGACGCGGCGTGCCGGGGCTGATATCTTCGCCAACGGCACGCTCGTCGCCATCGGCCACGACGACGCGGAGCTCGCTGCCGAGCAATGTTGCATCGCGGATGGCTGGATTTTGCAGCATCTCACGCTGCTTCGCCCGGCGCTGCTCTGCATTGACCGGCAAGAGAAAAGCCTGCATCCTGGCGCCGGCAATCAGGTCGCCGGGTCGGCCATTTGCCAAGATTCGTCCTGCCTCCAATACGACGATCTCGTCGCATTTTTCCGCCTCATCGAGATAGGCGGTGCTCCAGACGACGGCGGTGCCTGTCCCGGCCAGGATTTGCACGAGGCGCCACAGTTCGCGGCGTGAGATTGGATCGACGCCGACAGATGGCTCATCCAGCAACAGAAGTTGGGGGCGTGCGAGCAAGGCGCAAGCAAGACCGAGTTTCTGTTTCATGCCGCCGGACAGCTTGCCGGCCAGGCGCTCGGTGAAATCAGCCAGGCCGGTGAATTCCAACAGCTCGGCCTGGCGGGCGGCCAATTCGGCTGGCGCCAATAGGTGCAGATCACCGAACAGGCGCAGATTTTCGGCGACGCTGAGATCCTCATAGAGCCCGAAACGCTGCGGCATGTAGCCGATCTGGGGGCGCACGGCAGAAATTTCGCGCAGGCTGTCATGACCCAGCACCGTGACGCGCCCGAGATCGGGGACCAGCAATCCGGCCATCAACCGCAACAATGTGGTCTTGCCGGCACCGTCCGGCCCCACCAGACCTGTGATCCGGCCGTCTGGAATCGCGACGGTCAGATCGTCGATGGCAGCGATTCGTTCCCTGCCGCGCCGGAAAAATTTGCTGACTTTATCGACCTCAACGGCCTGCTCACTCGGCACGCGCTTCATCCTGTCATGGAAGTGATATCGGTTTCTCCGGATGCAGGCTGACCGGCATGCCCTGCCGGAGATCCGGAGCATCGCCTTGCACCTTGAGGCGCATGCGATAGACGAGCTGTGTCCGCAGCTCGGGTGTTTCCACGGTCTTGGGAGTGAACTCGGCCGTTGGCGATATAAAGCCGACAGCCGCCCGATAGCTGCGATCCGGCGCGCCATCAACCGTTATCTTGAAGATGTCCCCAGGCTGCACGTGGGCAAGAGCGGTTTCCGGCAGAAAGCTTCGTATCCAGATCTCATTGGTCAAGGCCAGGGAATAGATGGCGGTGGTCGGCAGGATGACGGCCCCCGGCTCGACATTACGCGAGAGAATGATGCCATCTGCGGGGGCGATCAGCCGACAGTGGTCAAGGCGGTCTTTCGCAATAGTGACCGTTGCTTCGGAGGCCCGCAACTCTGCTTCTTCCGCATCGATATCTTCCTGCCGTGGCCCGATTTCCGAGAGTTGCAGGGTCTGTTGTGCCGCATCCAGTTAGCTTTGTGTCTGACGTGCGGTCGCCTGGGCCTGCTCATATTCCTGTTGCGCGGCGAATCCCTGCCCCAGCAATGTTTCCCGCCGATTGAGGATCCGTTGCGCGTTGAAGAGGACGGCCTGATAAGCCGCGACATTCGCCCGGTCGCGGGCGATCTCTTCCGGCCGGCTGCCGGCCGTCATTTTGGCGACGACGGCGCGCTGGGCATCAGCGCGTGCGACGGCGAGGTCGTAAAGGCCCTGATAGGTCGTGGGCTCCAGCACGGCTAACTCCTGGCCGGCCCGAACGCTGTCACCCTCTTGGACCTTCATCTTTTGCACCGTGCCATCCGAATTGAAGGCCAGGTCGACCTGCCGAATATCCACATTGCCATAAAGGGTCAGACCTGCGTCGCTCCCTTCAAACAGGCCAAAGTAGCGCCACCCGATCAGCGCGCCCACAGCGGCGAGTAAAACCATCAGACCGAGCAGTCGAGCAGCGCGCATTTCCTGATTTTCCTCCTGATATAGCTTTCAGGATAAGGCGAACGGCCGCCAGGAATTTTGATCCTGGTCAAGTCCACGTCAGCGGCGGGTCCAGGCGGAAATCCGGAAGAGGCCTCCACTGTACTCGGTGGGCAACGGTGGCAATCGTCACGGGACGATAACCGCGACGCCATCCAGGTCACCCCGGTTGCGCCTCCAGACTCCCGGACGCCACACGCTCGCCCTATTCGATGGGCTGGGATACGGAGAAATTTGAAAGTCCGGAACGCTTTCGTTGGCGCGCAGGGGCCGCTTTTAACTCCGCCTACGGCCCATGCTCCAGTTCTGCGCGATCCGTGGTAGACTTACTTCGATCCAGTCGGCCAGCTCGCGCACCTTCTCCGCGGCCTCCCGTCCGAGCGGCGTAAGAGTGTACTCCACGTGCGGCGGCATGACTTGATAGGCTCTACGATCCACCATGCCGTCAGTCTCCAGCCATTGCAGTGTCTGCGCCAGCATCCGCTCGCTGACCCCGCCCACCTTGCGGCGAAGATCGCTGAAGCGATGGGTCCCTGACTGCAGCACAATCAAGACCAGCACGCCCCAGCGGCTGGTGATGTGCTTGAGCACCTCCCGAGAAGGACAGGCGGCGGTCATCAGGTCGCCGCGCTCAAGCTGCTCTGACAATGACACATTCACGCGCTCATTCGTCGGAAGAGGCTTCGAGGTAATACTCATTCAAGCTTACCTTTGTGTTAGTACTTACTGAAAGTCAGCTTAAAGTCTATATGACACTGGTCGCATGTTGAAACAAGGAGTTCCCCCATGACTGTCGCCATTACCGGAGCCACCGGTCAACTCGGCCGCCTCGTGGTCGAGAAGCTCAAGCAGAAGGTCCCGGCGTCCGACATCGTCGCGCTGGTGAGGACGCCGGAAAAGGCGAGCGATCTGGGTGTCGCCGTCCGTGCGGCGGACTACGCCAAACCGGAGACAATCGATAAGGCGCTGGCCGGCGTCGATACGCTGCTGCTGATCTCGTCCAACGAACTTGGCCAGCGCGCCGTACAGCACCAGAATGTTATCGAGGCCGCCAAGAAGGCTGGCGTGAAGCAGATCGTCTATACGAGCCTGCTACATGCCGATAGCTCGGCGCTCAGTCTCGCCGAAGAGCACCGCCAGACCGAAGCCGGCTTGAAGGCGTCGGGCATTCCCCACACCATCCTTCGTAATGGCTGGTACACCGAGAACTATACCGGCTCGATAGGCGGCGCGCTGGCCGGCGGGGCTTTCATCGGCAGCGCCGGCGACGGCAAGATCTCCTCCGCCTCGAGGTGCGACTACGCGGAAGCGGCGGTCGCCGTGCTGACGAGCGACGGGCATGATGGCAAGGTCTATGAACTGGCCGGTGACGAACCCTACACCCTAGCCGATCTCGCCGCCGAGATCTCGAAGCAGACCGGCAAGGACATTCCCTACAAGAATCTTTCCGAAGCTGATTATGCGGCAGCCCTTAAGGGCTTCGGCCTGCCCGAAGGGCTCGCCGCCGCGATCGCCTCCTGGGACGTCGGGGCCGCCAGCGGCGCGCTGTTCGACAACGGAAAGCAGCTCTCAAAGTTGATCGGCCGTCCTACGACGCCTCTCTCCCAGGCCGTCGCCGAGATGCTCAAGTGATTACGCCGTATATCGCAAGCACAGCAGCAGCGATCCGGAACGCGCGTCCGGTGAAGGGCGTTCAGCGAATTTCGACTTAGCCGCGACGCCCCCGACGCGACACCTCTTTGCCGAGGGACGATTACAACAAGTTTCGCCCCGCAGCTCGACCGGCTATCGCCGGCCAGCTCCAGGGGCGATCATGCCAAGCTGGCTGATCATCATGGGCAAGCCAGATGGCGTCCCCCATTGTCGTCTCAAATATGGCTCATTCGCGCGGCCATTCCGGACAGATCATCCGGGAACTGATCGCCTATCCTGCTACGGGTACTTAATCTGCGCCCGTCTTCGCGATGCCAAACGCGCTTGGCAGCTCCAATGCCTTCGAGAATTCGCCTGAATAATCGGTCCATGAAGTTTGGACAAACTCTGATTGCCGTTTAAACAGGTCCGAAGCGTCGTGGCAATCGGCTAAGCCTTGGACGAATTCTGCATCCGCTCGCAATCGCTTCGCTGAGAAGGAAAGCAGGTTAGCGTAGCACTTTACCGCACATTCCACGAACTGCTTCGACCAGTCCAGTTGCGGCAGGGACGACATCGAAAGATCCAAAGCCGAGCTTGATGTGGTCGCGGGCTTCTTGACCGCCATGACGGAGGCTCCTATGTCCTCGTTATAGAGAAGCGGCATCATGCGCTCAGTTTTTCGGACCAACTTGATCTATGTCAACCACGGCTGAGCAGCAACAAAAGTAGGAAATCGGCGTCGATGTTGCTTTCGGTCATCGCTCCTTTGGCTCGAAGAAGCAGCGGTACCCATCCTGAACGAGTAGGGCGAACCGGTCTGGCCGGAGCGGCGCCCGCAGTTGCACGACCGCCCGACGAAATCAAGACCGGTCTCGGCATCTTCAGATGTTCGGATCAGCTATCTAAATCCGCCACCCTCGCTGGCGGTGGCACCGCTGGCCAGTTCGATGATCTCGCCAGTGATCGCTTCCTGGCGCAGCTGCCGGGCCTGCGATGTCAGGCTGTCCAGCTTCGCTGCAACATTGCTGCGAGCGGCAATCATGGCCCGCATGCGAGCCTCGCTTTCTGCGGCGAAGGATAATGTCACCGCTTCGCACAGTTCAGCAAAGACATATTCCTCCACCAGCCGCGTTAGTAGAAGCTGCGGCGACAGGGTGATCAGCGGCGTGACGGCATTGCGGGAAAGTGGAAATCGGCCGAAATCGAACGGCACCAGTTGCTTTTCGACGATCTCCAGCACCGCCGTGGCACCGGGCAGCGCATGAACGAGCGTGACGCGGGCAACCTTGCCGCCTTCCAAACGATCGTAAAGCGCCTCGACGACCCGGTTGGCCAGCGCCGCCACCTGTTCGACATGGGCCACCATGGCCGCCGACCAGGCAACCGTGAGTCCCCATTCGGTCGCGACCATCTGCCCACGATCGCCGATCAACAGCAACGCCGAGCCATGGGGCGAAGCCTGTTGCAATCGTTGTGCGGCAGTCAGCACATGCTGGCTGAACGCCCCGGCAAAGCCTTGTTCGGCACAGAGGGCGATGATGAGATGCGAGCCACGCGGGTCGGCGCCGACGGGCGCGGCATCGGACCGCATCGCCGGCGGCAGGAACGCCAGCGCCTGGCCGATCGCCGTGGCGATGGTCTGGGCGTAGGCCTGAATGCCATCGAGCCGGTTCTGCGCCTCACGCGCGCGCGCCGTCGCAACACCGCGCATCGCGGTGATCACGGCGGATAATTGATGGACCGTACCGATACGGGCTTCGACATCGCTGAGCCGCTCGGTCATGGCATCGCGCCTGGCTTCGGCTGCATCACCGGTGCGGCTTTTGCCGCCATGAGGTCGTCAGCCAATGCCCGCACGGCAGCCACCAAGCGCATCCGAGCAGCGTCATCCAGGATACCGCCTTTGCCGAGCATGTCCACGTCATCGGCCATATTGGCATCAAGATACATGGCGAGCTGCGATCTCAGCGTGGCAATGACTGAATCCGGCAGGCCATCGAAGACGCCAACAGCCAAGGCCGCCAACAAGGCCACCTGATCGACCAGGCGCAGATTGACGAAGCGCGGCTGGGTCAGCAAGGCACGAATGCGTTCACCGCGCGTGATCTGGGACTTGATGCGGGTATCGGAAACGCCCCCGAAGCGCGTGAACATTTCCAGCTCGAGAAACTGCGCGTAATCCAGTCGGATACGACCGGAAACCTGGCGCAAAGCCGGCTTCTGCGCCTTGCCGCCAACCCGGCTGACGCTCAACCCAACATCGACGGCAGGGCGCTGATTGGCGGCAAAGAGGGCGGCATCAAGCACGATCTGACCATCAGTGATCGAGATCAGATTGGTCGGGATATAGGCCGAGAGATTGCCGGCATCGGTTTCCGCCACCGGCAAGGCGGTGAGCGATCCGCCGCCCAGTTCGGGCGCCAATTTTGCGGCGCGTTCCAGCAGCCGGGCATGGACATAGAAGATATCGCCCGGATAGGCTTCGCGGCCGGGTGGCTCACGGGTCAAGAGGGCCAGTTCGCGATGAGTGGCGGCATGCTTCGTCAGGTCGTCGATGACAATCAACGCATGGCCGCCCTGATCGCGAAAATACTCCGCCATGGTGATGCCGGCAAAGGGTGCGATCCATTGCAGGCCCGACGATGACGCCGACGAGGCAACGACAAAGATGCAGCGTTCCGGCGCGCCGTGTTGGCGCACGGCCTCGATCACCCGCGCGACCGCCGTCGCCCGCTGTCCGACGGCGACATAGACGCAGATCATATCAGAATGCTTCTGATTGATGATGGTCTCGATCGCCAAGGACGTCTTGCCAGTGGCGCGATCGCCGATAATTAATTCGCGCTGGCCGCGCCCCAGGGTGAAGAGCGTGTCGACGACCAGGACTCCGGTTTCGACCGGCTCGGAGACAAGATCACGTTCGATAATGGCGGGGGCCGGTCGCTCGATCGGATGATGGGCCGCAGCCACCACCGGCTCCGCTCGATCCAGCGGTCGTCCCAATGGATCGACGATCCGTCCGAGCAGGCCGGGTCCGACCGGCACGCGCACCACCTCGCTTGTGCCCTTCACGCGGGAGCCGGCCTCGATCGCCACCCCGTCATCCAGCAGAACGGCGCTGATATCGGCCGCATCAAGGGCAAGCGCGAATCCGACGCGCCCGCCCTCGAAATTCAGCAATTCATTCAGCCTGACATCCGGCAAGCCGGAAATACGGGCAATTCCATCGGCTACCCGTTCGACCCGGCCGACAGAATCGGCCTGCGGTGCCAAACCGGTGCGCGCCAAGGTGGCCCGGCTGCGCTCGAGCCATTGGTCTGTGTCACGATCCGGCATGGTCATGATGCGTCAATTCCGTTGCGATGCGGTCAAGATCGGCCCGCAAGCTGTTGCGAACCACGGCATGGGGCGTTTCGATCTCCAAGCCAGCGATAAGGCTTGGATCGATCTCGACCGCAAGCTCGACGGGCTGGCCGAGCGCCTTGCTCAAAGCGGTGCGACAGCGTTCTGCCTCGGCCGTGCTCAAAGCTCTGATCGCCCTGAGGCGCACCGGCGTGCCATTGAGCCCGAAACTCCGCCTCGTCTCATCGGGCAGGCCGGCGACAGCCGCCGCCAGGCCGTCGACGAAACCCGCCACCGGCATCTCCACCGGCAGACGGGCGAGCAGTTTGGCAGCGATATCGACCGCCAGCTGACTGGCCCGATTGGCGAACGATGCCGCGACGCTGTCTTGCGCGCGCTTGATCTCCGCTTCGGCCGCCGCCCGCATCTGGTTGGCTTCGGTCCGCGCGGTCGCCAGGATGGTTGCCCTTTCCGCCTCCGCTTCCTGCGCGGCGACTTTCAGGATGTCGCCGCGTTCGCCGGCCAGGCGCGCATTCTCTGCCGCCGCCTTGACCTGTTCCGCAGCGGATTCCGCCTTGGCAGCCTTGACCTCATCCAAGAGGCGCACGGTCTCTTCCTGGCGCGCGGCAATGATGGCGGCCACGGGCCGGAACAGGAAACGGGCCAGAATCCAGATGAGGATCAGGACATTGACGGTCTGGAGGCCGAGTGTCCACCAGTCTATCTGCATGATGCAGGATGGCCTATTTCACGAAGGGATTGGCAAAGAGCACGAGCAGCGCGATAACCAGGCAATAGATCGCCATGGTCTCGATCATGGCGAGACCGACGAACAATGTGCGTGACAAGGTGCCGGCAGCTTCAGGCTGACGGGCAATAGCATCCATAGCGGCGGCCACCGCCCGCCCTTCTGCCAGGGCGGGACCGATGGCGCCGAAGGAAACGGCAAGCGCCGCGGCGAGAATGCTGACGATCTCAATCCAGTTCATGGTTGCTTCCGTTCTTGTTGCGATTGTTGCGACGGTACTGGCGCCTTTTGGCGATTTTCGGCGACGGCGGCACCGATGAAGACGGTGGCCAGGACGGCGAATATATAGGCCTGTACAGCCCCGGTCAGGAGATCGAGCGCCATCAGCGGGATGGGCACCAGCAGGCCGGCCAGCGACAGGATGATCCCGATCACGAAGACGCCGCTCATAACGTTGCCGAACAGGCGCACGATCAGCGAGAAGGTACGCGTCACTTGCTCGATAATATTGAGCGGGATCATGATCCAGGTCGGGTCGGCAAAGGTCTTCAGATAGCCACCCAGGCCGCGTGTGGCAACACCATAGAAGATGGTCGCGCAAAAGACGATGAGCGCCAAAGCGGCATCGGTTTCGAGATGCGCTGTCGGCGGCTCGATACCCGGCACCAGCGACGACCAATTGGCGATCAGCACATAGATGAAGATGGTTCCGATGAGACTACGATATGACGCCGGATCGACCTGCATGGTGCCGCGGATCTGATCATCGACGGCACCGATGATCGCTTCCAGAACTGCCTGGCCTTTCGATGGAATCAGATGCAGACGTCGCGTCGCCAGGAAAGCGCCGATGCCAAGCAACAGAATAATCACCCAGGTCACCACGACCGGCGCCGTGATCGGCACCGGCCCCAGAAAAAAGAGTGGTTCCAGTATCAGGGGCGAGGATTTCATATGACTTTTCCGAGACGCCGCAGCAGTACCCGCCGCATCAGCAGCAAACCAAGTCCCGCCATCAGCATCGGCAGGGCGCCGATCTTCGCGAGACTGAAGAGCACCACCGCGAGCAGGCCAAATCTCATGACAAGAATGCCCGCGGCGGGAAAGAAGTTGCCGGTGGTCAACAGCCGCGCATTCCACCAGAGGGAGCCAAAATGAATCAGGCCGAGAAGCTCGCCGACCAGCAGGCCGATGACCGCCCCGGTCATCGGACCCTGCGCCCGGATCAGTGTCATCAAATCTGTCATTGGCGTCCCCTCCTCAATTGCGGTGCATCCATTTCCAGGCGGACCAGAAGCCGATCAGGGCGCCAATCATGATCAGCGGGGCGGAAAAGAACACGCCCGTCGCCAGTCTGTGGTCCAGCCAGCGGCCGAGAACCAAGCCGATCAAGGTCGGCACCACGATCGTCCAGCCGAGAATGCCGATCTGGCCGAGCCGGCTCCCCAGCGATGGCTCCGGATCATTCGCTTTCTCCTTGGCGCGTTCCGCGGCACGCCGCGCGGCAGCGGCCACCGGGTCCTCGAGATCGCCGAGTTCGGGGGCCGTCACGCTGCATCCCCTGATTTGGCTGACATGACGTCATCGCCGCCGGCCATCTCGCCATCGGCGCCCGGCCGCAGATAGCGCATCAGCTGCCGGACAGCGCGCGCATGCAGGCGCATCTGCTCGACACGGCTCCGGCGATCGATATCAATCTCTGCCGCTCGCATGGCCTGGACCTCGGCTTCCAGTGTCGCCAGATCGTCGCCAATCTTACCTTGCCGGCAGGCGACGGCCACCTCACGGCCATCGGCCACGGTCATCACGCCACCAAGCAAGGCGCAATAATGCGTGGCCCCGGCATTATTGCGCCAGCGCAAGACAGACGCCGGGAGCACGGTCAGAAGATCGGTATGGCCAGGCAGAATGCCGAAACTGCCGCTCTCATCCTCTACCCGGACAGCACCGATATCCACATCGTCCACCAGCACCGCCGCCGGTGTCGTGATCTTCAGATGGAGGGCCACGCTCATCCCACCGCCCCCGCTCCTGCCGGTGCAGCAACGCTTTTGCCGGCAGCGGCCTCCTTGGCTCGTGCTTCTTCCAGCGTGCCGATCATGTAAAGCGAGCTTTCATGCCAATCGTCGCAATTGCCATCAAGGATGGCACGGCAGCCGGCGACGGTATCGGCGACGGAGACTGAGCACCCCTTTACGCCCGTGAAGCCTTCGGTCACCGTGAAGGGTTGCGTCAGGAAGCGCTGCAGCCGCCGAGCACGCTCGACAATGCGCCGATCCTCCGCACCGAGTTCCTCCATGCCAAGTAGCGAGATGACATCCTGCAATTCGCGATAATGTTCGATGGTCCGCCGGACCTCGATGGCCACCCTGGCATGCTCGTCGCCAACAATCAGCGGATCAAGCAGGATCGAGGATGAAGCGATCGGATCGACCGCCGGATACATGCCTTCAGCAGCCATCGCACGCGACAGCACCACCATGCTGTCGATATGGGCGGCGATGGTGGTAACCGCCGGATCGGTGAAATCATCGGCCGGTACATAGACCGCTTCGATCGCCGTCACGGCAGCACCATCCACGGAGGCAATGCGTTCCTGCAAGGCCGCCACCTCACTTGCCAATGTCGGCTGATAGCCGACCCTGGACGGCAAGCGCCCCAGCAGACCGGAGACTTCGGCGCCAGCCTGGACGAAGCGAAAGACATTATCCATGAGCAGGAGCACGTTTTGATGGCGCTCATCGCGGAAGTATTCCGCGATGGAGAGAGCCGTCATCGGCACCCGCCAGCGCGCACCCGGCGGCTCATTCATCTGCCCATAAACCAACACCGTACGGTTGAGCACGCCGGATTGTGTCATGTCCAGGAGCATCTCATGCCCTTCGCGTGACCGCTCACCGACGCCGGCAAAGACCGAAATACCGTGATATCTCGCGACCACGGCATGAATCAGCTCCATCACCAGGACGGTCTTGCCGACGCCTGCGCCACCGAACATCGCGGCCTTGCCACCCTGGGCCAGCGGCGCCAGCAGATCGATCACCTTGATGCCAGTGGCGAAGAGATCCGACGTTCCGCTCTGCGCCGCAAAGGCGGGAGGCGCTCGATGGATGGGACGCCTAGGTATATCGGGCGGCAAGGCACCCAGCTTGTCGCCGACCTTGCCCGTGACATCAAGCAGCCGGCCCAGAACCGCTTCGCCGACCGGCACCATCACCGGGCCACCAACCTTCTCCACCGGATCGCCGCGCCGAAGGCCGGTCGTCGCCTGCAAAGCGATCGCCCGTACCGTATGATCGTCGAGATGCGCCTGTACTTCGGCGAGGACGGTGCCCTGCTCCGCGTCTTTGATCGACAAAGCATCGTCTATCGGCGGCAAGCCGCCGGCCGAAAAAGCGATATCGACCACCGCGCCGCGAACTGCGACAACCCTTCCATCCTGCGCCATGCCTGTCCTTTATTATCGCGCACCGAGATAGCGACCACCAGCCCCGGCAGCAATCCACAGCGCCAACTTCGAACGAGTGCAGTCTTGGGCGAAAATGGATAACTTGACTCGGGGCGTGGATCTCAGCCATCGAGATCTCACTCAGCTGCAAAGCAAACCATCGAACCGCGATGTGCAGTTTGATGTCGATCAATTTCGGCGAACGAACACGCTAAAATCTCGGCGCAAAATTTCTAGTCGGAATCGGGTAACGTCCGGCAATAACGTAAGAACCCTGACAAAATTTGGCCGGCGCCGAAGCTCTGACTGACAACCGCAGGCGTATTGATCTGAATCAAGCCGAAATGACGAAGATCACCTTAGTCTGCAAATACCCCCGTGGCCGTCACGCAGTTTCTCTCCCTCCCAACCGGGCATTCTTCACCAAAGGGCATTTCATCATGAAAACCATGAAAGCGAAGGCTCTGCCGGACTCTGCATCGCGCAGGATCTCCGTATCCGCCCCAATCGAGACCAGCCAACCGAAACCGGAGCGCAAGCAAGGCACTTCGATGCGGGACCTGATGTCGCCCTGGTGGTACGGCGCAGCAACGGACTTGTTGCAAAATTGGGTGAGATTGTCACCGCTGGGATTGGCGCTTCAGTCAAATGCCGGCAATACCAATGTCGCCAATCCATCGGCGGTGCTGCCGCCAAGACGTGACGAAATCGACCGGCCGACCAGTGGCGATCGTCTGATCCATGCCATGCTGGGCCGTGTTACAGCCGGCATTTCACCCGCCGCCCTCACATTGGCATATGTCGACTGGGCCTTGCATCTCGCGGCCTCGCCGGGAAAATGGCAGCTGCTTTACGAAAAATCCCTGCGCAAGGCGATCCGGCTTGGCACTTATGCTTTGCAGGCCGCCGGCCAGCCCGCTTGCGCGACCTGCATCGAGCCATTGCCGCAGGATCAGCGCTTTCAGGGCGAAGATTGGCAGCAATGGCCGTTCAATCTGATCTATCAGGGATTCCTGCTCAATCAGCAATGGTGGCACAATGCGACGACCGGCATCGGCGGTGTCTCGCCGCACCATGAACAGGTGGTCTCCTTCGTCGCGCGGCAATTGCTGGATATGGTTTCGCCGGTGAATTTCCTGGCGACCAATCCCGAATTGCAAAAGACCACGGTGAGAGAGGGCGGCCGCAATCTGGTGCAGGGTGCGATGAACCTTCTTGCCGATTGGGAACGGGTGGCCGGTGGCAAGCCGCCGGTCGGTACGGAAGCATTTCTTCCTGGCACCGACGTCGCCATCACGCCGGGCGACATCGTCTATCGCAATGACCTGATCGAGCTCATCCAATACCGCCCGGCAACTGATCAGGTTGCCGCCGAGCCGATCCTGATCGTACCGGCCTGGATCATGAAATATTATATTCTCGATCTGTCCCCCTCCAACTCGCTGGTCAAGTATCTGGTCGAGCGCGGTCACACGGTCTTCATGATCTCCTGGCATAATCCGGAGCCGGCGGATCGCGATCGCGGGCTGGATGACTATCTTGGCCTCGGTATCCTTGAGGCCCTGAAGGCTGTCAGAGCCATCGTGCCGGACAAAAAGGTGAATGCCGTCGGCTATTGCCTGGGCGGAACACTGCTCTCCATCGCCGCGGCCTATCTCGCGCGGCGCGGGGATACATTGCTGAACAGCATCACACTGCTCGCAGCCCAGACCGATTTTACCGAGGCCGGCGAACTGACGCTTTTCATCGATGACAGCCAGTTGAAGTACCTTGAGGACATCATGTGGGATCAAGGTTACCTCGATACCAGGCAGATGGCCGGCGCCTTCCAGCTGCTGCGCTCCAATGATCTTATCTGGTCGCGTCTGGTCCATGATTACCTGATGGGGCAACGGCCGCCGATGACGGATCTCATGGCTTGGAACGCCGATGCGACGCGCATGCCCTATCGCATGCACAGCGAGTATCTGCGGCGGCTCTTCCTCAACAATGATTTCTTCGAGGGCCGCTACAAAGTGGGTGGTCAGCCGGTGGTATTGAGTGATATCCGGGCACCGATCTTCGTTGTCTCGACCGAGCGAGATCACGTGGCGCCCTGGCGATCGGTGTACAAGATCAATCTTGTGAATGAAACGGATGTAACCTTCCTGTTGACCAGCGGCGGTCACAATGCCGGTATCGTCAGCGAGCCTGGACATCCGGGCCGGCACTTCCGCATGTCCCACCATCTGGCCGACGAGAATTATGTGGATCCGGATATCTGGTTCGAGTCGGCGCCAATCACCGAGGGGTCCTGGTGGCCGGTTTGGGCCGGTTGGCTGGAGAGTCGATCGACCGACCGCATGGTGCCGCCGCCTGTTGGTGCCGCCAAGGACGGCTATCCACCGCTCGGTCCCGCGCCGGGACACTACGTGCACGAACATTAAACTGGGCGACGTCGCGCGATACGGCGACGATCGATGCTACTCCGAACATGGCCAGCCCGGTCGAATTCCCTATGCGAGATGTTGAGCTGAAGGATCGGCGATGACAACTTTGACCGGAAAAAAGGGCCTTATCATCGGTATTTCCAATGAACACAGCCTTGCTTATGGCTGCGCCCGGCATTTCCGGATGGCGGGCGCGGATCTCGCCGTCACCTATCTCAATACCAAGGCCGAGCCCTATGTGCGGCCGCTGGCGGAAGAGCTCAAGGCGGAAATCGTCATGCCATGTGACGTGACAGTGCCGGGGGAACTCGATGCTGTCATGGGGCGGATCACGAAGGATTGGGGGCGGCTTGATTTCGCGCTGCATTCAATCGCCTTTGCCCGCAAAGAGGATTTGCATGGGCGTATCACGGATTGCTCGGCAGAGGGCTTTTCCTTCGCCATGCAGGTTTCCGTGCATTCCTTCCTGCAATTGGCAAGATTGAGCGAGCCATTGATGGTCGACGGAGGCTGTCTGCTGGCGATGAGCTATTACGGTGCCGAAAAGGCAATTCCCAATTACAATATAATGGGCCCGGTCAAGGCGGCCTTGGAAGCCAGCGCGCGCTATATGGCGGTCGAATTGGGGCCGCACCGCATCCGCGTCAACCTCCTGTCGCCCGGCCCGGTCATGACACGCGCAGCCTCCGGTATCGAGCATTTCGATGCCCTGATCAGTGATGCGGTGAGCAAAGCCCCGGAACATCAGCTCGTCACACTGGATGATGTCGGCGCCTTTGCGGCTTTCCTGGTCAGCGATGCAGCCAAGGCTATTACCGGCAATATCGGTTATGTCGATGCCGGCTATCATGTCGTGGCCTAGGGGGCATGGAAATGGAAGGACTAAATACTGTGCCCCTCATCGAGAACCGCACCTTCGATGAGATCGAAATCGGGCAATCGGCGAGCCTGTCGCGCACCTTGACGCGTCAGGATATCGAGCTCTTCGCCATCATGTCGGGCGATGTCAATCCCGCCCATGTCGATGAGGAATTCGCACGCAGCGACATGTTCCACAAGATCATCGCCCATGGCATGTGGGGGGCAGCGTTGATATCGACCGTTCTGGGCACCGAACTGCCCGGCCCAGGCGCCATCTATCTCGGCCAGAGCCTGCGTTTCCGCCATCCGGTGGCGCCGGGCGACACGGTCGTCGTCAGTGTGACCGTGCGCGAAAAGGACGCGGTCAAACACCGCGTCATTCTCGACTGCCAGGTGACGAACCAGCTTGGCGACGTGGTGATCGACGGCGCCGCCGAGGTCATTGCGCCGACTGAAAAAATTTCACGCCGACGTGTGGTGCTGCCGGAGGTGCGGATCGAGGCCCATGGCGCAAGGCTCCGTCAGTTGATCGCCCAGGCGGAACAACATCCGCCGATCCGCATGGCGGTTGTTTATCCGGTCGACAATGTCTCGCTGATGGGTGCCATTGAGGCAGCCAAGGCCAAACTCATCATCCCCACCCTGATCGGTCCGCCGTCGATGATCGTGGCGGCAGCGCAGGCGGCGGGGCTTGATATTTCCGGCTATGAGATCATCGCCAGCACCGACGACCGGAGCGCCGCGGCAAAAGCGGTTGAACTGGCGCATGCAGGAACGGTCGATGCCGTGATGAAGGGCGCGCTGCATACGGATCACCTGATGCATGCAGTCATGGTCGATGATCATGGCCTGCGAACAGGGCGCCGGATCAGCCATGTCTTCGTGATGGACGTGCCGAGCTATCCGCGGCCTTTACTGATCACCGATGCTGCCATCAATATCTATCCCGATCTCGAAACGAAATGCGATATCGTGCAGAATGCGATCGATCTGGCGCAGGCTCTGGGTATAGCGACGCCCAAGGTCGCGATCCTGTCGGCGGTGGAGACCGTGACACCCAAGATCAGATCGACCCAGGAAGCGGCCGAATTATGCAAGATGGCCGAGCGCGGGCAAATCACCGGCGGCCTTCTCGACGGGCCGTTGGCCTTCGACAATGCCGTCTCCGTTGAAGCAGCGAAGACCAAAGGCATTGTCTCGGCAGTCGCCGGACAGGCCGATATCATGGTGGTGCCGGATCTTGAGGCCGGCAATATGCTGGCGAAGCAGCTTGAATATCTCGCCGGGGCCGAGGGCGCCGGTATCGTGCTCGGCGCCAAAGTACCTATCGTGCTGACCAGCCGGGCCGATAAGACGCTCAGTCGCATCGCGTCTTGTGCGATCGCCGTCCTCCTGTCGCAGCATAGCCGGAAGGATGCAATGTGACAAAATGGACGTCCGATCACCGCATCCTTGACTTCAGCTTGATCGTCTCACCGTCCACAACGAACTTGCCGTAACCATGATGATGGATGGTCTTGGGGTTCCGCTGCGCAGAATCGGTCCAGGCCTTGACCACTTCAAGAATGAAAAGGTTATATTTATTCACGAGACGGGTATCGACCACCTTGCATTCGAGATTGGCGAAACATTCTCCCACCAGCGGCGGTGCGACGCGTAGGGCCGGTTTCGGCGTCAGACCGAACTTCTCGAACTTCTGTACGTCCTGGCCCGAGCAATTGCCTATTTCCACGACCTCGCGCGCCAGCTCCAATGCCGGAATGGCGATCACGCATTCTTTCGTCGTACGCAAGGCAGCAAAACTGTAATCGCCGTTGCTGACAACGCAGGCAATCAGGGGCGGCTCAAATTCGACCATCATATGCCAGGACATCGTCATGATGTTGGCCTGGCCCTTGCGGGCGGTCGTCAGCAGGACCACGGGGCCCGGTTCAAGCAGTTGGTAGACCTTCGATAGAGGCAGATCTTTCATCACGGCCATGTCTCCCGACATAAAACATTGAGAAAATCACGTCGTCATCCGGGGATACATGCGTGTGGCGATGGCGACAAGCACCACAGAGATGATCACCAGCACGATGCAGTCCACGCCCAGTCCGAATTTGCTCGTTTCGGACTGCAGCATCAGCGTGCGCAAGGCATCCACCTCGTAAGTCAGCGGATTGGCCAGTGAGATCGCCTTCAGCCAGGGGGGCATGATGTCGATCGGATAGATGGCATTGCTGGCGAAGAAGATGGGCATCGTCAGAACCTGGCCGATACCCATGAACCGTTCGCGCGTTCTGACGATGCAGGCAATGATCAGCGAGAATGTGGAGAACAATCCGGATCCAAGCGCAATCAGCGCTGCGACCCCCAAAAGATGAACAGGATTGAGATCAATGGCAATGCCGAGGGCGAAGGCCAGGACATAGACAACGATTGCCTGCGAGAGACCCCGCACAGCCGATGAAACCGCCTTGCCGACCACGAGAGCACTGCGGGGCGCAGGACTGACCATATAGCGGTGGAGAACGCCGAGATCGCGTTCCCAGATCGCTGCGATGCCATAAAAAATGGCGGCGAATAATACGCTTTGCGCGAGAATACCAGGTGCCAGGAAGTCGAGATATCGGCCATTGCCTGTGGCAAGGCCACGCACTTGCGCCATAACCTCGCCGAACAGGACCAGCCAGATCGCCGGCTGGATGGCCCGCGTGAGAAGCTCGCTTGGGTCATGCCTGAGCTTACGCACTTCCGCATCGGCCACCGCATGGACCTCGGTGGCATAATCCCTGATATTGGCGAAGATCCTATCCATGTTCTGCCGCGCTCCTACGTGCCTGCCGGACATCGCCGAAATTGTCCCCGCTTCCACTGTCGCTTCCGGCGATCTGGGCAAAGACGTCATCCAGCGTGGCGTCAACGCCGACACCAGCCTTCAGTTCGGCTGGCGTGCCTACCTTCTCGAGCCTGCCCCGATGTAAGATGCCTATACGATCGCAAAGGGAATCGGCCTCTTCCATGACATGCGTCGTTATCAGAATCGTCGTTCCGTACCGGTCCCGCAGGTCACGGACATGGTCCCACACGGTATTGCGGGCAACGGGATCAAGCCCAACCGTGGGCTCGTCCATGATGAGCACGGCCGGGTAGTGCAGCGTGCTCTGCGCAATCTCAAGCCGACGCAACATGCCGCCGGAATAATGTTGTGCGAGACGATCGGCCGAGGCGGTCAGTTCCGTCATCTGCAGCGCTTCCCTGATCCGCCGTTCACGTTGGGCGCGCGGAACGAGATAGAGACGGGCCGACAGAAGAAGGTTCTCATAGCCGGTCAGCGCGCCATCGGCCGATAGAAGCTGCGGTACATAGCCAATATGTGCCCGCACGGCCTTGGGCTCGCGCCTCAAATCACATCCTGCGATCCGGCCTTCTCCACTGGTCGGCGGCAGAAGCGTCGTCAGCATTTTGATGAGGGTCGACTTACCCGCGCCGTTCGGCCCGATCAGGCCGAAGATCTCCCGATCGCGAACACGGAGGTCGACCCGGTCAACGACCACCCTTTCAGCGAATGACTTTGACAGCCCATTCGTTTCAATCAAAATCTTTTCGCCCGGGGAGCAAACACTGCCGGAACCGACCATATCGCTTGGCCTATCTTGATATATCATGCGACAACTCGTGACTGGACACATTTATGGATGGCGTATTCAAGCGATTGACCTTGAGTCAGCCAAGCCGACCGAGCGGGCCACGGCGGCCCCTTTAGTGCGACAGGAAGGCACAGCGATCGGCCCGTAACAGAAGTTCCCGGGTCATGCCGCCGAGTACCCATTCGCGCAACCGGCTGTGTCCATAGGCGCCCGCGACGATGAGATCAGCGCCTTGTTCCCGAGCGATGGCGTTCAAGTGGGCTGCATCATCGCCGCTCGATGGTGCCGCGATGGCTTCTGCCACGATTCCATGTTTCTTTAGCCAGCCGACGACATCCTCCAGATGTGTACGGGCTGTCATCAGCTGCTTTTCGTCGGCGATCTCTACGACGGCGACATGAGCAGCTTGTTTCAAGAACGGTAACGCATCGAGAGCCGCGCGCCGTGCTTCGCGTGTCTCCTTCCAGCCCACAATTACCCGTTCGAATTTGAGCTTGCCTACCGAAGGCGGGACAACGAGCGTGGGTCGTCCGACCTGCATGACGAGATCACTCATATTGACGTGCCGTGATGCATCGAACATCGACCTGGCCAAATCCACGCCGGAGATGAAAAGATCTGCGCTTCGCGCTTCATGCGCCAGGTAGTCGGAGAGTGGCCCTAACGTTACCGTCGAGCGCCATTCGAGATTGCCGATGCGGGTATGAAGCGCGCTTCTGAATTCCGCTTCGGCCGCCTTGATTTCCTTTTCGAGCTCCTGTCGATCCAGTTCGACGATGTCACCAGCGACCTCGCCATCGCCGTAGATGACCTGTATCGGCTGGCACGCCGCAATACCGATCACGTTGGCATGGAACCGCTCTGCGAGATCACCGGCAATCTGCAGCACGCCCGCGTTCGAAGATCCAAGTGTCAAATGCACCATCAAGGTCACGTAGGTCACGATTTGTCTCCCAGGAGATAGGCCAGACTTCAAATTGGAGTGGAGAGTAGAGTGCTGTCCGGCTCGATGTCTTGATCCGTATCAAAGGTCACTTTCGTCAGGTTGCTGCCAGCCATCCGCGGGTCCAGCTTTGGTCTCTTTCCATCGGAGAGGTTTGATCCGGATCAAGGTTCTAGCGGCGGCGGATGTCATCTTGTGCCCCGGGCGGAACTGGCCGCTCGCAAGCGGGCAGATGCGCCGCAAAGACGTTGCGGGAGTCTGGGCATGGTGGATGCGGTTCTGACAATCAATGCAGGCTCATCGAGTATCAAGTTCTCGCTTTTCGATATGCGTGGTCCGAACCGGCTGGGCCTCGTATCACACGGCGAGGTCGAGGGGATTGGATCGGTGCCGCGTTTCTCGGCACGCAATGCGGCGGGCGAAGTATTGGCGGAACAGATATGGCCGGATCCGAACCAGGCTTTCCAGACGCTCCTGGAGACAGTGATCGGCTGGGTTGAAAGCCATCTCGGCACTGATACGCTCAAGGCCGTCGGCCATCGCGTGGTTCATGGCGGACGCGACTACGACAAGCCGGAGCGCGTGACCCCTGATCTTCTGGCTGCGCTGGACCGTCTTGCGCCACTGGCGCCGCTGCATGAGCCGCATAACCTCGCACCGATCCGGGCGATTGCGGCCGCGCGGCCGGAGCTGCCGCAGGTTGCCTGCTTCGACACGGCCTTCCATCATGCGATGCCGATCGTCGCCACCCGTTTTGCATTGCCACGCGAATACGAGGAAGCCGGCGTACGACGCTATGGCTTCCATGGTCTCTCCTACGAATATATCGCTCGGCGGCTGCGCGATGTCGCGCCTGACCTGGCCAGGGGTCGCGTCATCGCTGCGCATCTCGGCAATGGTGCCAGCCTCTGTGCCATGCTGGCCGGCCGCAGCGTCGATACCACCATGGGATTCACCGCACTGGATGGCCTGGTCATGGGAACACGCTGCGGGACGCTGGACCCTGGCGTGCTGCTTTATCTGCAGGAGGAACATGGACTGTCGGCGAAAGAGGTGGAGAACCTGCTCTATCGACGATCCGGCCTGCTCGGCGTTTCCGGCGGCATCGCCAGCGACATGCGCACGCTCCTCGCCAGCACGGACCGCCGCGCAAAGGAGGCGATCGAGCTTTTTGTGTTCCGCATTGCACGGGAGATCGGCGCGCTGACAAGCTCGCTCGGCGGGCTGGATGGGCTCGTCTTCACCGCGGGCATCGGTGAACATGCGCCGGCGATCCGCGAGATGGTCTGCGCACGGCTTGGTTGGCTCGGGATCGAGCTCGATAGGGAGGCCAATGCCCGAAGCAGCCCAATCATCAGCAGCCCGTGGAGCCAGGTCTCAATCCAAGTCATACCGACCGATGAAGAGGCGATGATCGCCCAGCATACATTGAGCACAATCGGGCTGTGGGCGGGTGCTGATTGACGGGCCTTATTGTCGCCGCGCAGGCCGACGCGCGCTGGCAGCAAGTAGCACTCACCCTATTGCCCAAGTCCCACGAGAACCGGAAACAAATCCCGCCCCTTCGATCTCGGCATGTATTCCCGGTTAGTGCGGCCGCCGAGCGGAATCTAAACGTATGCGGACTAGGCCTTCTCCGGCCGCGTGTCTATCGGCATGGAGAGGTCCAGAACCATGCGACCTTCCACTTTGCTTGCCTTGAGCTTGGCGAAAATCGCGTTGATGTCGCCCAACGGCGCCTTGGTGATCTCAGCTTTCACCTTTCCCTCTGCCGCGAAGGCGATCGCCTCATCGAGGTCGCGGCGCGTACCGACGATGGAACCCCGCACGGTGATACGCTTGAGAACCACGTCGAAGATCGGGACCTGGAATTCGCCCGGAGGCAGACCGACGAGGGCGACCGTACCCTTGCGGCGCACCATGTGCAACGCCTGGGAGAAAGCCGGTGGCGAGACGGCCGTCACCAATACGCCGTGGGCGCCGCCGCCGGTTGCCTTGAGTATGTCGGCTACGGCATCAGGCGAACGCGCATCGACGGCGATATCGGCGCCGGTCCCCCGTGCCAGGGCGAGCTTATCCGGCGCGACGTCGAGCGCGGCAACATGCAGGCCCATAGCCTTGGCGTACTGGATGGCGACGTGACCGAGGCCGCCGATACCCGAAATGGCCACCCATTCGCCCGGGCGTGCTTCAGTTTCCTTCAGGCCCTTGTATGTGGTCACGCCGGCGCAAAGGATTGGCGCAATCTGGGCGAAATCGACGCCCGCCGGAAGCCGCGCGGCGAAAGCGGCAGCTGCGATAACATATTCAGCAAAGCCGCCGTCACAGCTATAGCCCGTGTCGTGCTGGTGCTCGCACAGCGTCTCCCAGCCGGTCTCGCAATATTCGCAGCGCATGCAGGCGTCGTGCAACCAGGCGACGCCGACCGGATCGCCTTCTTTGAAATCCGTCACGCCCGGTCCGAGCGCCGCGACGACGCCGGCAACTTCATGGCCGGGGATGAACGGCGGAGACGGTTTCACCGGCCAGTCGCCCTCCGCGGCATGGAGATCCGTGTGGCACACGCCGCAGGCGACGACTTTAACGAGAATCTCCCCGGGTCCCGGCACAGGTACCGGGACATCCTCGATCGAGAGCGGCTTGCCGAACCGATGCACCACCGCAGCCTTCATCATCTTGACCATCAACCGAACTCCTCTGTCGAAGGTCCAGATTAGACGTGCAGACAGCCCATACATTGACACAGATCAAACCGAACCATTGCGGCCATGACCTCAGCCCCCGCGTGATCGAGAACAGCGGAGTCCTCGGCTTCGCGCGATCATGTCTCTTCGTGAATTCGTATCGGGATGGAGCGGACTTTGATCCGTATCAAGACTCACAAGGCCACAAACTGGGAACCTACAGAAAGACTCGCTATCGGATTGAGCCCAAGTATCAGAACTCCAATTCAATCAATGAGGAGTGCCTCATGGCATACGCAACAACGAATCCCTATACGGGCGAAGTGTTGAAAACGTTTCCCGACGCCACGGACGTCGAAGTCAAACAGGCCATAACGAATGCACATGACGTGTTCCTATCCTGGAAGGATACCGCATTCGCCGAGCGCGCCAAGGTAATGCACAGCGCTGCCGGCTTGTTGCGCAAAGATATCGACGCTTATGCCAAGGTGCTGACAATCGAGATGGGAAAACTATTTTCCGAAGCCAAAGCGGAAGTAGAGCTCTCCGCCGATATTTTCGAATATTACGCCAAGAATGCCGAGAAACTATTGGCGCCGCAGAAACTGCCGGTAGCCGATCCCGCCGAGGGTGAGGCGATGATTGTGCACGACCCGCTGGGTGTGCTGCTGGCCATCGAGCCCTGGAATTTCCCCTATTACCAGATCGCCCGCATCATCGCGCCGCAATTATCCGCCGGCAATACGATGCTGCTCAAGCACGCCTCCAATGTGCCTCAGAGCGCCGCCGCCTTCGAGAAATTGATGCGGGAGGCCGGTTTGCCCGACGGCGCTTTCAAGAACCTTTATGCCACACGCGCGCAGATCGAGCTCATCCTCGACGATCCCCGTGTGCATGGCGTCGCGCTCACCGGCTCCGAAGGCGCCGGTGCCACAATCGCGGCCCAGGCAGGCAAGGCTCTGAAGAAGTCCACGATGGAACTCGGCGGCGCCGATGCGTTTGTGGTGTTGGCCGATGCCGATCTCGAGAAAACCACCAAATGGGCGGTCTTCGGCCGGCACTGGAACGGTGGACAGGTCTGCGTGTCCTCCAAGCGGATGATTATCGTCGATGAGATCTATGATCGCTTCCTGGAGCGCTATAAGACCGGCGTGGCCAACCTGCGGGCAGGCGATCCCTTCGATGCCGCGACAACCTTGGCGCCGCTTTCATCGCAAGGCGCAGCTGAGGAGCTTAAGGATAAGATCCGCCAGGCGATTTCTCACGGCGCCACGGCGACGGAGGTGGGACCCAATGTTCCAAACCAGGGCGCTTTCGTCCAGCCGACGATTTTGACCGATATTGGCGAGGACAATCCGGCCCGTTACTGGGAGTTTTTCGGTCCTGTCTCCATGCTGTTCCGCGCCAAGGATGAGGATGATGCCGTGCGTATCGCCAATGATTCCCCGTTCGGACTGGGCGGATCGGTTTTCACCTCCGACACCAAGCACGGCGCGGAAGTGGCAAAGAAGATTTCAACCGGCATGGTGTTCGTCAACCATCCGACGATGGTCAAGGCAGACCTGCCCTTCGGTGGCATCCGCCGTTCTGGTTATGGGCGCGAGCTGATCGGTCTCGGCATTAAGGAGTTCGTCAACCACAAGCTGATCGACGTCGTCGACATCGACGCCGAATTCTGACCCCCAGCGCGAAGGCCTCGAAGTCGGGCCAGCGACGGATGAACGACAGTATGCAGAAGCTGACATATGCCTGAGCCGTTAGATCTCGTGATTCTGCAGAGAACCGTATTTTACCCTGAGTCTCTCAGGGAGAGCTCTACGCCACCCTGCTTGGGCCAAAGCATGGAGCGGAAGCCGTTGGCCGGCTCGCGTACGAAGTCAGTGTAGTCGCGATAATCCTTTGAAAACTGTTTGACGTTGTCGCACATCACCACGGCGCCGGGCCGCAGATGCGGCGCGAGCAGTTTCAATGCCGGAAGTGCCAGGGGGATCCAGGTATCGATCAGGACAAAATCGATGGGTCCATCGATTACGGCTAAGGTACGCAGAGCATCGCCCTCTCGAATCTCCGCAAAACGCTCAAGTCCCGCTTCGGCGAGATTGGCACGCGCGGCGGCGATCTTGGTGGGCTCGATCTCCGTACCTATGACGGTATGCGTGCCACCCTCAATTCCTGCGTTGTCACGGAGCGCCGCGGCAAGATAAATCGTCGAGACACCGAAGGAGGTGCCAACTTCTATAGCGCGGCGAGCATTGAGTGCCCGGCATAGAAGGTAGGCGAGATGGCCCTTCTCGGCATCCAGCGCCACAAGCTTATCGCGCAGGAACGCAGCGTCTGCCGGCGACGAGGCATCGACGCCGGAGCGACCGGTCAAGAGTGAAAGGAATGTGCGTGGAAGATAGCGCCGCATCATCGCACCGAATTGCCGGGCATCCTCCCTATGAAGACGTTGGAGCACGGCTTCGGCGCGAGCATCGGCGAGTGGGCTGATCATCGCAATTCCTCTTTTCTAGTTGTCCGCATGATGTGACGAAGGATGGCAAGAAGCGGCGCAGCGAGCATCAGATCTCCCAGGTTGCTGCCAAAGAAGGCGCAGATCAGGCCAGCGACCGTGAGGATCGCGAGAAGTATTGGTTCAGTCCAACGATGAGATCTCATTTAGCCTCCGTGTCATGCGCCTGCGGCCAAGCCACAAGTAAAGGCCGCTCGACAGCACGGTGATCGTTGCCAGATCGAACAGCACCCAGAGAATCTTGAGCGGCAGGCCGCCATAGTCACCGAAGTGCAGCGGTTGGGCGAGGAACAGAATCCGCATGTACCACGGCAAATCACGCGAACCGGCAACAATGCCGGTGCCGGCATCAACAAGTACGGGCTTGAGCAGGTGCTCGCTCAGCCGCGTGTCTCCTCGCATGAAGACGCCGAAATGGACGCGACTGGTGAGCACAGATCCCGGCATAGCGACGAATAGCGGCGTCATGCCGGGCGCGGCGGCACGCGCCGCGGCGATGGCGGTATCGACCGAAACCGGCGGATCCGTCGGTGCAGGATTCTCTCCTGTTGCCATTTGAGAAAGCTCCCGGACTTGCCAGATCTGGACCGCCAGATCTCCCCAGCTATTGATAAGTCCGGTGATGCCGACAACGAATGCCCAGGCTATCGTTGTCATGCCCACGAGATTGTGGAGGTCGAGCCATCTGATTCGGCGCGAGGTGGACCGTACCGTGCCGAATGGCAACCGGCGTGTGAATGGTGCATAGACCACGACGCCGGAGACGAGTGCAGCGAGAAACAATATAGCAATGGCTCCTATGACGACAGGGCCGGCGGGCCCCAGGAACAACTCGCCATGCAGTTTCAGCAGCACACCCGTCGGACCACGGTTCAGCGACCCCTCTGCGAGAATGGCCCCGGTCGAGCCATCGACGTAAACGACCTGATTGTCGCTTGGCGGTGAATCCCGCGCGCGACCGAGGGCGAGCGCCACCACACCAGGTGTGTCGGTATCCCACAGGATAAATTGCACATGCCGGCCAGGATGCCGGGCCAGTACGTGCGCGGTGATCACATCAGTTGAGTACTGTGTCGCAGCACTATTCGTTTTTGCCGTCACCGTATAACCCAGCGCTTGGTCAATCTCGTCATGAAAGATCAACGGCAGACCGGTGACACAGAGGACGAGTAGGAACAGTGTCGAAAGGAGGCCAGTCCAGCGGTGAATGACCGACCAGCGGCGCAGCACAGTTGCCGACAGCATGGCCTACCAGCGATAGCGCAGGCTTGCGGTGACAGTCCGCGCCTGGATGTAGTCACAGCTTGCCAGGCCATTGCTGCAGACAACCGCGTCGTTGTCGAGCAGGTTCACGACATTGACCGCCAGCAGATAGTTGCCCAAGCCATAGCGCAAGCCCGCATCGACGACGGCAAAACCCGAGATGCGCTGCGTGTTGGCAATGTCGGCGTAGGATGCGCCGACATATCTGACACCCGCGTTGAGCCCGAATCCGGAGAGTGGGCCGTCCGTGAAATGGTAGTCAGCCCAGACTCCGCCCGTATCCTGCGGCACGGATACCGGATGTTTGTTAAGGTCGGGGCCGTTGCTGTGTGTAACCTTGTTGTCGAGATGCGTGTAGCTGGCAACCAGCGAGAGGTTCTCGGTGAGATCGGCGTGGCCCTCGAGTTCGATACCACGGGCCCGGATTTGACCGCTTTGGGTTTGGGCGAAGAGACCGTGGCTTGTGTCCGGGTCGAGGGTCAGGACGTTGTCCTGGTCGATATCGAAGACCGAAGCGGTGATGAAGCCCTTGAAGCCCGGCGGTTGGTACTTGATGCCGCCCTCCCATTGGCGTCCAGTCGTGGGCTTGAAGGGCTTCCCTTGCCAATCGGAACCCGTCGTGGGCAGAAACGATGTTGAGTAACTGACATAGGGTGCAAGACCGTTGGCGAAGAGATAGACAAGACCGGCGCGCCCGGTAAACGCCGTGTCGTCGACTTTGGTTGTCGCTCCCAGAGTACGATTGCGGGTGTCGTTGTTCGCCCAGTCGTACCGCACGCCGCCGAGCAGGACCCAATTGTCCAGCCTGATCTGGTCCTGGAGATAGACCCCCGTCTGATCCAGCGTCTGCTTCTGATCCTGAAGCGGTATAGAGGGTGCCGAAACCGCCTGCCCATAGTTCGGATCGAAGGCATCGATGCTGGGTGCCGTCCCATAGAGCCAGCGCGTATCGGTATCGGTGTGCTGATAGTCAACGCCGACGAGAACGGAATGCTGGAGCGGTCCGGTGTCGAATGTGCCGGCGATCCGGTTGTCAAGCGTCAGTGCGCCGACCTTGTCACGATCCGTGAAGGCTGCACGATTGAGTGTCCGCAAGTCCGGCGCCAGCCCGGTGCCGTAGACCAGCGCCAGATCCGAATCGAGATATGCATAGCGCAAGCTCTGATGCACCGACCAGTCGGAACTGATGTCATGGTCGAGTTTGTACCCCATGGCCGCCTGGGTTTTCTTATCATGATTGAAGTCAGGCTCACCATCGAAGAAGCTGCGGGAGATGTGTCCGTTGGGATTATGCAGCGCAGTTCCCTGCGCGGGCACATAGCCGAAATACCCGCCATCCGGATCATGCAGATATTGCGCGAGGATGGTGAGTTCTGTGTCGTCGTTCGGTCTCCAGGTAAGGGCCGGCGCGATCGCGAGGCGTTGTGACTGGGTATGATCGACCTGGGTATCGCCGGTGCGGCCAACGGCAGTCAATCGGTACAACAGGCTCCCGTCGGTCGTCAGCGCGCCTGAAAAATCGCCGGCGCCTTGCACCCGCCCGAAGCTGCCGCCACTCAATTCCAGTTCGTGCAGGGGGGTGGCTGTGGGTGCCTTGCTGATGAGATTGATGAGCCCGCCGGGGCTGTTCTGCCCGTAGAGCACGGAGGACGGACCTTTCAACACCTCGATGCGGTCCACGAAATAGGGCTCGTTCTGGAAGAAGCCGAAGCTTGCATAGGGTTGCTTCATGCCATCGAGATAGTTCATGCCGAACGGTCCGAAGCCACGGATATATTGGAAATCCTCGCGCGCGGAGGCGCCGCCTCGGGTCTCTGAAACGACACCCGCGGTGTAGCGAAGCGCCTGATCGACCGTCTGGACGGCCTGCTGCTCCATCTGGGACGACGTCACCACCGAGATCGATTGCGGGGTCTCAATCAGTGGCGTGTCGGTTTTCGTGGCGGTCTCGGCCTGAGTTGCAGTTACCTCCACCGGTGGCAGGTCGATTGATCCAGAGGTATCGGCCTGCTGCGCCCATGCTGCACCTGTATTCAATGTGGCCAGCGCAGCGGCACCAGACAGGAGCACGCGCCATCGCCCAAATGTCCGTTTTCTAACCATTTCTGTCCCCCCCTTTTGATCTCGACTTGTACCCAGTCACGCAATGCAATTGCGAATTATTCTCATAGACAGAAATAACGCGGTCAGGTAGAAGAAGTCCGGCCAAAGAATTTCGAGAAGCGGACACAGCTATGGATAAGGCGCCGCTCTATGCGTTCTTCGGGTCCGAGCGCCTGTTGGTGTTTGCCCATGACTATGAGGCCGGCTCGATACAACACTGGCATCGCCACGACGTGCCGCAGCTGCTGCACGCCGCGCGTGGCGTCATGCGCGTGACTACACCGGACGGCTACTGGGTAATCCCGCCCGGCCGTGGTGTGTGGATTCCCGCCTTCATGCCGCATGAGGTCCGGATGGTTGGTTCGGTCTTTATGCGAACGCTTTATGTCGGGTGTGCGCTCGATCCTGAGCTTGCGGCGGAATGCGCGATCGTCGATGTGCCTCCACTCTTGCTGCATTTGCTTGAGCAGCTCGCCGGCGCAGAACCGCCCCCGCCCGAGCAACGCGCGCGCCACCGCACAATCGAAGATCTGGTGTTGATCGAGATCGAGCAGTTGGAACGGCTGCGTCTGCACATTCCGCTGCCGGCCAATACCCGACTGCGGAAGATCTGCGACGAAATTCTCGCATCGCCAGAAAACGGGGGGACGCTTGAGGATCTCGCCGAAGCGGCAGGCGCGAGCGCGCGAACGCTGCGGCGGCTGTTTCAGCAGGAGCTCGGGATGAGTTTTGCTGCCTGGCGTCAGCAGGCTCGGCTCGTGGAGGCGTTGGCACGGCTGGGGGAAGGCCAGCCGATTGCCGTCGTGTCACGCGAGCTGGGCTATGCCGCACCTAGCGCTTTCACCGCCATGTTCAAGCGCGTCATTGGCAAGCCACCTCGAAGTTATCAGGCTTCCCGTCGTCTGACGGCCTCAAAATGAAGATGCTACGTCTGCGGTTGCAGCTTCACATGAGATAAGATCTGGAGCTTCCGCCGCTCGTCTGTAAGAGGACGATACGAGAAAAGCGACACGGCCTGAAACGCACCCTCCTAGAGAGGAATGGGCGCCTCATCGGAAGATTACAAGCAGATCTGCTGCCTCACCGATACTCCTGTCGGCCAGACGAATACCCAAATCGGTCAATGGAGACGTATCACATCAAGTTCGCGAGAGCATGAAGCGGTGCCGATCTCAAAGAGAGAGTTCCAGCAGCGGGCCTGCCGCGTGGCGAAAGCCGAGGGTAGCACCTGACCGACGGGCGGAGGCTACCCATCCCGGCGCGTGAGGGCACCGCCGTTAGCATCGTGACGGCGATCGGCTCCGACTTGGCGCAGGGAATAAACCTACTTTGCTTTCGGAGAGCAAACGACCTTCTACCGTCCTTGCTGCGAAGACGGCGCCATCGCAATGACGTTCTCGCTCCAGTTCTTTCTGATGTGAGCAAATTCCATCTTCTTATTAGGTCCGATATTTCATCGCCACAGCCGATGCTGGCCGCGTTTCCCAGGCGGCAATCAAGCTTAACGTGTCGCAATCTGCCGTCACGGCGGCCATTCAGCAATTGGAGGCCGATCTACGGGTGATCTCTTCCGCCGCTATCCCTCCGGCGTTGCTCTGACGGCCGAGGGTGCCCGTTTCCTGCCGCATCACTACGCCCGCTTTGCCCGCAGCTATCCGCATATCACCGTGGAACTGATCGAGCTGCCGCGCGAGGCGATCGAGCATAAATTGGTGGATGGCACACGCGATCTCGCGGTCATGCTGGTCTCGAACCTTGAGGACAGGGCACATATCGATTGAGAGACCCTGATCCGCTCGAAGCGCCGCCTCTGGTCGCCGGCGGAACATGCGCTGCTGAAGGTTGACCGTGTCACTTTGGCCGATGTGGCCAGCGAGCCCTATGTCATGCTGACCGTCGATGAAGCCAATCAGACGGCGACCAAATACTGGAATACGGTGGCGTTGAGACCGACCGTGGTCTTCAAAACCTCGTCGGTCGAAGCGGTGCGCAGCCTGGTCGCCGCCGGATCCGGCATCACCATTCTCTCCGACATGGTCTATCGCCCCTGGTCATTGGAAGGGCAACGCCTGGAAACCCGCACAGTCGCTGCCGAGATTCCGACCATGGATGTCGGGCGCGCGTGGAATCCGCTGCATGAGCAATCGCCGGCGACCCATACCTTTCACGATTTCCTCAGTCTGACTTTCGGGGCCGGCCATAGTTTGGGAGAGTAATGATCTTGCCTTTATAGAATAAGAGCGGCCCGGCATCCTCATCGCCGCGATGAATTTCGTGGACACGCGCGAGTACAATACCGTGATCGCCGCCAGGGTAGATTTCCTCGATCGTACACTGAAGCGCCATGTGGAACCCGCCCAGCAATGGCAGCCCTCGATCAGTGGTTGTCCACTCACAAATGCCGGATCGATCGGCATTCGAGGCAAAGGCCATTGCGATATGGGCTTGGTCTTCAGTCAGAATATGCAGCGAGAAAGCCCGGCGACGCTCAAGCACGCTGAATGAGCGCGCCGTATTCTTGATGCAGACCAGGATCAAGGGGGGATTGAGCGAGACCGACGTGACGGCATTCGCCGTCAGCCCCTGCAGGACTCCCTCCTCGTCCAACGTCGTGATGATCGTGACGCCTGTCGCAAAATGTCCTAAGGCGTGGCGAAACTCGGCTGCAGCTGGCCCGGTGTCCTTGGGTCCTGCAGCGGAAAGTTTACAGGACGCGTTGTTCGACATGAGATTACTCCCGGTTTAGACGCCTCGATCCATCATTCAGCAGCGGTCTTCGCGGGGAATGTCTTCGCATGCCAAGATCGCAGGGCTGGAAATACCTCTTCCGTCAGCAGCTTCAGACTGCGCTTCGCATCTTCATGCGCCAGACCCGGCCAGGAACAATGAAAGATGATCTCTTCCATTCGGGTTTCCGTATACAGCTCCTTGACCCGCTCAATGACATCAGATGGCGATCCGAAGAACAGGCTGCGATTGGCCACGAATTCATAGGTCAGCTTCTTCTTCAGCTCAGCCTCGACCTCGGGTTTGATTGTTTCACCGGGATTAAGATAAATCCGCGGTCCGCGCCAATTGGAGAAGTTGAGGCTGCCCATCAGGGGAACTTCGGCGATCTTGCGCGCTTCGGCCTGGCTTTCAGCAACGAAGGTATCGCGGGAGATCGCTGCCTTGGCACCCAGCGGAATGTCGATTCCGTGGGAGTCGCGATAAGCCGCCTGGTAGATTCCCAGTCGTTCCTTGAGCGTCTGGACGGTCGGGCGCCACATCACGATGCCCATGTCGTTCTTCGCCGCGAAACGCATCGTTTCATGCGATTCGCTGACCATCAGCCACATCGGCGGCATCGGCTGCTGCTTCGGCCCCGGCACCAGGCTAAGCTTGCTCAACTCGCCGGTCGCTGCATCGATATAGGCCGGATCATTGACGGTATGAGCGCGATCCGCTTTGAAGCCGGGTGCGGGGAATTGATAGAACTCGCCCTTGTGAGAGAAGCGCTTGTTGCCCAACGCCTCCCGGACGACGGCAATGGATTCCTCGAAGATCTTGAAATTGGCCTGCTGATTATTGGGATCGGCTGCCGGATTGAGATTGGTTGCTTCCAGGCCGTAATTGCCGCGGCCGAATCCGACTTCCAAACGGCCATTCGTCAGCTGATCTAAGAGCGCCAGATCTTCGGCAAGGCGCAGCGGATGCCAGAAAGTGATGATCGCCGCACCCAGGCCGATGCGAATTCTCTTCGTTCGTGCCGCGAGATCGGCTGCCACCAACAAGGGATTGGGCAGCATTTCGCGCCCCCAAATGCTGAAATGGTGCTCCGGCAACCAAAAAGTGCTGAAGCCTGCTTCATCGCAATATTCCGCAAGTTCCCGCAGCTCATCCAGGAGAAGGTGATAAGGCCGCGCCTTAGTCACGTCGTGTGGAACCTGGGCGTAACCGAATTTCATCGCGCTTCTCCTTTTCTCCGGCTTCGGCGAATCTGTATGTTGGTATACAATATGACGGATAGAGTGAATGCCGTCAAGCGCGGGCAGCGGAGATGACGGCCTGTATTGCTACTGTTGGCAGTGGATGGTGCAAGAAATCCGGGAACGCTTTCTCTCGCTATTGCGAAAAAGAAAGCCTGCTGCGTTGCCGCAAAGATCAGCCGTGATTCCGCTCAGAGCTCAGACCAGCAGGTGGGCAGCGGCGACGGCGGCTTATGCGTCGTGACACATCTTCGCTACCGCTGCAGCCAACCTTGCAGAAGCCGATTGAAGCCATCGGCCTCCTCATGCATGACCCAGTGGCCTGCGCGCGGAAAGACATGCAGTTCCGACATCAGGATGAGATCGGCAAGCGCCAGGCCACGCGCCACTGGAACGGTCGCATCCTGCCCAGCCCAGATCAGCAGCGATGGAATGGTCAGATCGGACAGGAAGGGAAAGATGAGTCGTTCCTGCAATGCCGTGTAATCGCCGTAGCCGGAGCGCGATCGCGCTTCGCGTAACAGGCACTCTGCCGTGCCGGTCTCTTGCGCTTGGTGGTAGTTGTGCCGAAGGATCGTCTCGAAGGGAAGATCTTCGCGTGTGCGAAGATGTCCTTCCGTGCGAACATACGTCTCCTCGTCGACACTGCGGCCGAGATAGTCGTAGGTCTCGGCTGAAGCCCTCTTCCAGGCATCATCCCGTTGATCGTTCAAACGCGGTGACGTGCCGCCGCTCGTGACAATGACGAGCTTCTCCACCCGTTCCGGATTTTGGATGGCCAGCCTCGTTGCGATAAAGCCACCTTCGGAATGGCCAATGAGGGTGACGCCGGAAAGGTTAAGGTGATCGAAAACAGCCTGCGCATGGGCTGCTCTTTTGTCGCGGTCCATATACTTGCCGTCGGCCGGAATTCCGCTCCGGCCGAAGCAAGGCTGATCATAGGCAATGACGCGGTGATCCCGGGTCAAAACATCGAAGCAGCGGAACCAGGTCAGCCAGGAATCGACGGCGATGCTTGCACCGTGAAAAAGCATGACCGGCTTGCCCTCGCCGGCCTCAAATAGGAACGTCTCCAACCCACCGATCTTCACGCGCTGCTGATTGCGCGGCAAGGGAAGCACGTCCGTCATCTTGCCACGATTCCTTCCCTTGATTTCTCCACCATCAGTGTCCGCTGGCATGGATCGGCCGGGATTCATAGGCGGATTCGATCAGCTTGCATTCCTCTGCATCCAATGTGACTGACAGCGCCGCAACGGCATCATCGATATGTTTGACAGCGGTCGCGCCGAAAATGGGCGCCGTAATGCCTGGCTTTCCGGCGGTCCAGGCCAACGCGATCTGCGATTGGGACAGGCCGCGATTCTTGGCGACCTTGTCGATCGCCTCGAAGACCCGGTAGTCATTTGACCGTCCGTAATGCTGCTGCCCATAGTCATCGGTGAGTGTACGGGTCGTCTTGTTTTCCTGCATTTGCCGGTTGGCAGAGAGGAAGCCACGCGCGATCGGGCTGAAAGGAATGAGGCCGATATCGTTGGCGCGGCAGAAAGGAATCATCTCCCGCTCGGATTCGCGATGGCAGGGGTTATATTCGCATTGCATCGAGATGAAGGATGGAAGGTGCCGCTGACGGGCAAGGTAAACCGCCGTGCAGAACGACCAGGCGGGCATGGTCGTCGCACCGACATAGAGAACCTTGCCGCTGCGGACCAGATCGGCGAAAGCCTCGACGAGCTCCTCGATATTCGTATTGTTGTCCCAGATATGAGTTTGATAGAGGTCGATATAATCGGTCGACAATCTTTTCAGCGAAGCATCCACGGCCTCGAAAATATGTTTGCGCGAATAACCCCGGCCATTGGCATGTGGCTGCATCGGATTGCCGACCTTGGTCGCGATCACGACCTCATGCCGCGGCACCGCTTTCAGCGCATCTCCCAAAACCTGTTCGCTTTCACCCAGCGAATAAAAATCGCATGTGTCGAAGAAATTGATACCGAGGCTAAGGGCCCGCTCGATGATGGGTTTGGATTGTGCCGGACCAAGCACCCATTTACGCCAGGTCGGACTGCCAAAGCCCATCGCCCCCAGAGACAATTTCGATACCTTGAGATTGCTGGAGCCAAGCTTGACATAGTCCAATTGTCTTCTCCCCCGATGTTCTATTGCTCTATGAGGCAGCCACTGAATTCTTCAGCAGATTCAAGGCAAAATCCGCCGAATGCTGAACAAAGACACGGCTGCATTGCTCTGCCAGATCGGCATCGCGTTGCTGGATCGCAGCCAATACTTTGTGCAACAGAATCTCGGAATCCCGCTGACCATCGGCTGCACGCGCCGTGATGGTCCGCAGATAGGTGATGCGGGCACTCAGCATATCCAGTATTTGCTTGGCGACCTCATTGCCCGCCCCCTCCATCAGGCAAGCCGAGAATTTTTCAAGCGCCCGCGCATAAGCAAGATAATCCTTGCCTGTGCTCGTTACCTCGACGCGCTTGAAGGCAGCATTCAAGGCGGCCATCTGCTTTTCCGACGCACGCTCGACGAATTGCCGCGCCATGGCGGATTCCAGAACGATGCGCACCTCATAGATCTGACGCGCTTCATCTGGCCCGATTTCGCTGACATACATGCCGCGCGTCGGCGTACGCTTTACCAATCCCTCGGCCTCGAGATGCCGTAGCGCCTCCCGCACGCAAGTACGGCTGACGCCGGTCTCCTCGCACAAGCGTCGTTCGACGAGCTTCTCGCCAGGTTCGAAATGCAAATTCAAGATTGCCTCTCGCAAAACCTGCGTCACTTTCTCTCGTAAGCTCAACGTGTTTGGAACGACGCGCAGCGAACCAGTTGTGGTTGCCATTAAATTTCCTTTCGATCATTGCCACCGCGCTCGATCGCGACTGACTCGAAGCACGTTAGACTCGCCCCAGAAGCGCCGCGGTGCAGCGATGGCAACTTAAAGTTTGGTCGTCGGATTGCCAACGACAATGCTTTTTCGCGGATGGTATACCATCAGACGGTCAGCCCAAGCAAGGAAGTTGGCTTTCTCCATCAGGCGGCCTATCGCGCCCGGAAAGTATGTCTGAACCGATTCAGTCGGCAGTTTTGGGGAAATTGTCCTGACGTTTGGATTCCGCCGCCAGGAACCATCTCACCCCAGCTTTCCCCCACAATCGCCATCCCGGAACGAACATTGAATGATGGTATACAAAATGATAGTGTTCTGGTATTGCAAAGATAAGACAGCAAGAAAAATTGAAAAAAATAGCTATCGCTATATCCGGGAGGAGACACTAAATGCTTGAAAAAATTGCAAAGAGAGTAGTGTTCGGAGCTGTTGTCTGCTTGCTCGCAACGACCAGTCTAACAGCCTGGGCCGGGGAAACCGGCACACCGAAAATGGGTGGGACGTTGACGGTCGGCATTCAGGATGATTCGCAGACCCTGGACCCAATCGCCTCTGTTCAATGGTCGGAACGGCAGATGCTGTTCCTTATATTCGATACGCTGGTGACCCTGGGACCGGACTTTTCGATCCATCCGCTACTCGCGGATAGTTGGGAGACCAGCACCGATGGCAAGCGCATCACACTCCATTTGCATCCGGGCGTGAAATTTCAGGATGGAACGGATTTCGATGCGGCCGCGGTGAAATGGAATTTTGACCGTCGGCTCGATCCGGCGGCTGGCTCGGCGCAGCGCAAGCAGCTTGCGGTCATCGATTCCGTTGAAGTGGTCGACAAGACGACGATCGCCCTCAATTTGAAAAAGCCCTTTCCACCTTTAATGGCCGCCCTCGCGGATCGCCCCGGAATCATGGTTTCTCCGACGGCGGTGCAAAAATACGGCAAGGATTTCGGCAGCCATCCGATCGGTACCGGCCCATTCGTCTTCCACGAATGGGTGCGCGGGAGCCATGTCACACTGGACCGAAACGCGAATTATTGGCAGGCGGGCCACCCTTATCTCGACCATATCGTCCTTACCGATATCGCCAGCACCACAACCGGCCTTCAACGTCTGGTGACAGGCGAGATCGACTTCGTCGCGGAATTGCAGCCGCGCGACACGCTGCTCGTTCAGAACAATCCCGACATCAAGCTCGAACCGATCAAAAACGGTCAATGGTTTTCGCTGCAATGGCATTGGAACGAGCCGCCCTTTAACAATCCTAACCTTCGGAAAGCCGTCGCCTATGCGCTTGATCGCAAGCGTATCGACGACATCCTGTGGAACGGCCAAGCAACGATCTCCAACGGTCCGACCCCGCCAGGCCTGTGGTGGTCGCCGCCCGATATGGGCTATGACTACAATCCGGAAAAAGCCAAACAGCTTTTGGCTGCCGGCGGCATCGCTCCAGGCACCAAGATCACCCTGTCGGATCCCAGCAACAACGTCTATCGGCAACTCGACCAGCTCGTGAAGGAGCAGCTGGACGCAGTTGGCCTCAATGTTCAGCTGCAGCCGGTCGATTATGATCAGTTTTATCAGCTCACGCTGGATCGGAAGCTCAACTTTGTTTCCATGCAGTGGACGCAAAGGGCCGATCCGGATGGATTGCTCTATATTCTCTTCCACAGCAATGGGTCGGCCAATTCGACGGGATACAGCAACCCGGAAGTAGATAAGCTTCTCGATGAGGCTCGCCTGATTCAGGACCCGGCCAAACGGAAGGAATTGTACGATCAAGTACATAAAAACCTGTCGGGGGACCTTCCCTATGTTCCCATTGTCTTCACAGCGGAATACGCTGCCATGGGCAAGGGTGTCCAGGGATTCACGTGGATTCCTGATCTCATCCCGCGCCTTCGCGACGTTTGGAAAGATCAGTAAGGATGGTTTGATTTCGGGGAACGAGCATCCGTTCTCGTAACGGCTGCTTGTCCCCCGCTTCAGCTGCCCGGCCGGCGCCAGGCAACCTTTGTCAACCGATGTTCTTCCGCTGAAAGAGCTGCTGATGCTGAGCCATATCACGAGACGCATATTGCTCATGATTCCGAATGTCCTTGCGATGACATTTCTGCTCTTTGCCACGGTCTCGTCCTTCCTGGGCAGCCCGGCAGCAGCGATGCTGGGCCAGGAGGCATCCCTGGAAGACATCCAGGCGCTCGATAGGCAATATGGTTTCGACCGACCCATCATCGTCCAATATCTCGATTGGGTCGCGCATGCGCTTCGCGGCGATCTGGGCCGCTCCTATACCTCGCAGCAACCCGTGGCCGAGGCTTTGCTGCCGACAATTCCGCTGACGATTGAACTCAGCCTTTGGGCCATCCTGCTCGCAGTAATCATGACGGTGTTGTTCAACAGCCTACCCTTCGCGCGCCGCCTGCTCCAGCCACTGACCACGACGCTTGCCGTGATCGGCATCACGATCCCAAACTTCATGCTCGGGATCTGTCTGATCTATGTCTTTGCGGTGCAACTTCGCTGGTTGCCGACGACCGGGTGGGTTCCGTGGTCGGCCGGTATCGGAAATCACCTGCTGCATATCATTTTGCCGGCAGTGACACTTTCGGCCAATTACTTCGGATCCTTCACCCTGGTCTATCGCGAAGAATACAAGGCCGCCTATCGACGGCTGTTCATCAAAGTCGCCCGGGCGAAGGGGCTTTCCGAGCTTCGCGTCTCGCTCGTCCATGCCCTGCCGAATGCGATTTTGCCCGTCATCACCTATGTCGGCCTGTCGCTCGGCCCGCTGGTCGGCGGCGCAGTCGTCACCGAGATCGTCTTTTCCATGCCGGGCGTGGGACGGTTATTCGTCGGCGCCATCAGCGCCCATGATTTCCCGGTGATGCTGGCAATCGGCATCCTGGTCATCTTTGGGGTGATGGTCGCAAACCTCATCTCCGACATCGTCTACACATCCATCAACCGACAAGTCGCCTTGGGGTAGCGGATGTATACAGCAATCGAGACTCCGACCCGGACCTATACGCTGCAGTGGCTGAGGCTACGGGCCTACTCTTTCAGGCAAAAGCTCGGCATGGCGATCATCGTGATCTTTGCCTTGCTTGGGATCCTGGCTCCCTTCCTTGGTCTTTATGACCCCAATCAATCCAGCATGGATATTCTGCAGGGCGCCAGCGCCAACCATTGGTTTGGAACCGATGAATTGGGCCGTGACATTCTCTCGCGGGATATCTACGGCATTCGCGTATCTCTGGTGGTCGGTCTTGGTGTCGGCATCTTCGCGACGGTCATCGGCGTTCCGATCGGACTCGTCGCCGGTTACGCGCGCGGCAGGATAGATCTCTTCATCCTCCAGATTATCGACCTTTTCGTCGCTCTGCCGGCACTTATCCTCGCCCTCCTAATTACCGCCATCGTCGGTTCCACGACGATCAATATCGCTTTGGTCCTCGGCTTCGTCATGTGGCCGCAAATGGCGCGGCTGGTGCGGAGCCAGGTCATCAATGTTCGTGAGACGGTCTATGTCGAAGCGGCGCGTGCTCTTGGTGGATCGGCCAGCTGGATCATGCGCCGGCATATCCTGCCCAATATCATGCGGCTCATCATGGCGCAGTTCGCCATTACCGTCGCCTTCGGCATTTTCAGCTCTGCCAGCCTATCTTTCCTCGGCCTCGGTGTTCCGCCACCCACGCCGGATTGGGGATCGATGGTGCGCGAAGGCGTGCAGTTCCTGAGCTTCTGTCCGCTGATGAGCATCACGCCGGGTGCCGCCGTGACGCTGACGGTATTGGGCTTCTATCTTCTTGGATCGAAACATGATTGAGATAGCGGCCAAAGAAAATTCCGATCTGCAAGGCAACAAGTCGTCACCGGTGAGCGACACGCTACTGGACCTGCGTAACCTCTCGGTCAGCTATGACATGTCTGGTCATCGGGTTCAGGCGGTGCGCAATGTCAGCATCGAGCTGAAACGCGGCGAGGTCGTTGCCCTGGTCGGCGAGTCCGGCTCAGGCAAATCGACCATCGGTCATGCGTTGATGGGGTTGCTGCGCTACGAGAACAATGTCCTGGTAAGCGGATTCGCCAAACTGCGATGCAAGGACGGGCTCACCCGCGATCTCCTCTCGGTATCGGATCGCGAGATGCGACGGCTGCGGGGAAACGATATCTCGATCGTTTTCCAGGAGCCGATGTCCTCGCTCAATCCCCTCCTCTCCATCGGCCAGCAGGTCGTCGAGGCAATTCTCGCCCATCGGAAGATGCGGCGTCACGAGGCGCGCGAGCGTGTTCTCTATTTCCTCCGGCGCCTTGGCATTCCCAATCCGGAGCAATGCCTGGCACGGCATCCCTATCAGCTTTCTGGTGGCATGCGTCAGCGCATCATGATCGCCATGGCGCTTTGCTGCGACGCCAGTCTGCTGATCGCCGATGAAGCGACAACTGCCTTGGACGCGACCGTCCAGGCGCAGATCATTGAACTGCTGCAGTCGCTGCAGGCCGAAACCGGCATGGCGATCCTGTTCATCACGCATGACCTTGGCATCGTCGCTGAAATGGCGAACCGGGCAATCGTGCTCTATGCCGGTCAAGTCGTCGAAATGGCCCAGGCGCGGGAATTGTTCGACAATCCGCATATGCCATATACCAGCGCCCTGATCGATGCCATTCCGCGCCTCGGCTCATCGCAGATGACGGGATACGAACTTCGCGGTATCCCCGGCCGCGCGCCTAGCGCTTTTGAAAAGGTAAAGGGCTGCTCCTTCCATCCGCGTTGCACCTATACAACGACCGAATGTCGGAGCACCGCGCCGGAACTGGAAACTCTCGGCTGCGGGCGGATCGTCCGTTGCCTGCGTTGGAAAGAATTGCAGCAGGGAGGAATCAATGAATTCGCCGCTGCTCGACGTTAAGAACCTGCAAAAGAAGTTCGAGATCCGTCGAGGGTTGATCCCGCGCGCCGTCGGCCATGTACATGCCGTGCAGAACGTCTCCTTCACGCTGAGATCCCACGAGGTTCTCGGCATCGTCGGTGAATCCGGTTCCGGCAAGACAACGATCGGTCGCAGCGTTCTCCGCCTGACAGAACCGAGTGGCGGCGAGATCATCTTCAACGGCAAGGATGTCGCCAAGTTTTCCAGCCGGGAACTGAGGAACTACCGTCGCAGCGCGCAGATCATCTTTCAGGATCCTTATGCGGCGCTCAACCCGATGATGACGATCGAGGAGGTACTTTCCGAACCCCTCATCGTGCAGCAGCTCATCAGCGGCGGGGAGGCACGAAAGCGACGCGTCGGGGAACTATTGGATATGGTCGGCCTCAGCGCCGGTTACATGACACGGAAACCAAATGAGTTGTCCGGTGGGCAACGGCAACGCGTGGTCATAGCCAGGGCCCTGGCGGTTGAGCCGAAATTCGTCGTGGCCGATGAACCTGTTTCCGCCCTGGACGTTTCCGTGCAAGCACAGATCATCGCGCTCCTCAAGGATCTCAAGCAGCGCCTCGGACTTGCGATGATCTTCATCTCGCACAACCTGGCGGTGGTCGAATATCTCGCCGATCGGATCGCGGTCGTCTATCTCGGCAAGATCGTGGAGATAGGCACATCCGCCGAAATCTGTGGCTCGCCGAAGCATCCCTATACAATCGCCTTGCTCTCCGCCGTGCTCGATCCATCCAGCTCCGACAAGCGCAAGCGTATCACGCTGCAAGGTGATCTGCCGGATCCCGCCAATCCGCCTTCCGGTTGCGTCTTCCGAACACGATGCCCCTATGCGATCGCCGATTGCGCGACGCAAGTACCCGATATGCGCTCGGTCAGCCCCACGCACGCACGCGCCTGCATCCGGGACGATGTAGCCTGACGGTCGATGAAGGAAATGCTATGAATACGGATGAATATTTCAATGGCAAACGTCTGCGCACCCGGTATCGCCTGGAAGGAAACGGGCCCAATCTCGTCCTGATCCACGGGGTAAGCGACCAGCTCGAAAATTGGGACGGGATCGTCGAGCGACTCAAGGGACGCTACCGGCTGCTGCGCTTCGATTTGCGCGGCCATGGCGAGACCGACAAGCCGGAAGGCCCCTATGGCCTGGAGGATTTTGCCGACGACCTGGAGGAATTGACATCATTTCTCGGCCTGGAGCGCTTTCACCTCGCCGGTTATTCCCTGGGCGGCTTGATCGCGCAGCGCTTTGCGCTGCACCATGCTTCCAGGGTCGACCATCTCATCCTATTGAGCACGGTGGCCGGTCGGAACGAGACGGAAAAGGCCCGGGTCGCGGAACGCTTGCGTTCTGTTGAACATGGCGATCTCGATAGCCATTTCGAGAGCTCCATCTCGCGCTGGTTTACTGACGATTTCATCCGTCGGAATCCTGAGCTTGTCAAAACCTATGCGGCACAAAGCAAGCGCAACGATCAGGCTGGCATACGCGCTGCTTATCGCGTTCTTTGTACCAGCGATCTCATTGACGAATTGCCGAAGATCATGTCGCCGACCCTGGTCGTCACCGGTGAGCATGATATCGGTTCCAATCCACGCATGGCGAACAACATGCATGAGGCCATCGCCGGTTCACGCCTGGAGATTCTGCCGCATCTGAAGCATTCAATTCTCATCGAGGCGCCCGAAGCCGTCTCGACGCTTATCTCGGACTTCATTGCCGGCCGACGGTAACTGCCGAGCGGCCTTGTCGCTGACATGATGATCCCACCTCGCCTGTCACAGGCATGAGGCGCGGGCATTGCCGAGAGGCAGTTCTCGCGCCGGAAAATTCAAGCTTATTGATCCGATTGATTGAAAGATATGGAGGTTAAACGTGGTTGAGCCATTGATTCGCAAAATCGTGACCTATACGGAAGACGTCTTGATCGAGGGCCGCCGTGCAGTCCCGCGCCCGACGAAGTTCGTTGCAGCAGCAGCTGTCCTGCGCAGCCCCTGGCGGGGTGACAAATTCACCGAAGATCTGAGGCCGGCAATCCTCTCCCATGCGACCATCCTGGGTGAGAAGCTGGTGCCACGGCTCATGGAACTTGCCGGCGGTGCCTCGGCGGTCGAGGCCTATGGCAAGGCGGCTGTGGTCGGCGCGGATGGCGAGGTGGAACATGCCTCCGCCCTCATTCACACGCTGCGCTTCGGCAATCAGTTGCGCGAAGCTGTTGGCGGTACATCCTATCTCTCTTTCACCAATAAGAGAGCCGGTCCTGGGTGCAGCATCGATATTCCGATGACACATATCACCAGTTCCGGAACCCGGTCGCATTTCCTGACCATCGCCTTCACCATTCCCGACGCGCCCGCTGCCGATGAGATCGTCATCGCGATCGGCGCCGCGACAGCGGGCCGGCCGCATCACCGGATCGGCGACCGGTTCGAGGATATGAAGGAAATGGGCATCAATTCGAACAACACGGTCCTTGAGGAGGCCTGAGGGTCTGTCCATCGATTGCCATATGTCTCACGATAGATGAGGAAATCGTCATGTCACTACGCACGCGAGTAGAAAGCATCGCCGGGGGGCGAACGGATTTGTATATCGGCGGGGAGTGGCTGAAGCCGCGCTCGGGCCGGTATCTGGACAGCTATGATCCGGCCACGGGCGAGCCCTGGTACCAGGCCGCCGATGGCGGCGAGGCAGACATTGATCTAGCCGTCGCGGCGGCGCAGCGCGCCTTGCGCGATCCCAAATGGCGCGACATCACCCAGACCGAGCGCGGCGAGATGATGCGCCGGCTGGCGGCCTTGGTCCTGGAGCATGCCGAAGAGATCGCCCAGCTCGAGACCCGGGATAACGGCAAGTTGTTGAAGGAAATGCGCGCCCAGGCCAGGAACCTGCCGGAAGCGCTGATCTATTTCGCCGGCATGGCGGACAAAATCCAGGGCGAGACCATTCCTGTCAACAAGCGCAACATCCTCAATTTCACCGTCCGCGAGCCGATCGGTGTCGTCGGCATCATTGTGCCGTGGAATTCGCCGTTGATGCTGCTGAGCAGCGCCTTGTCGCCCAGCCTCGCCATCGGCAATACCCTGGTAGTAAAGCCCTCGGAACATACCTCGGCCTCCGCTTTGGCACTGGCCGAGTTGATCGAGCAGGCTGGCTTCCCGCCCGGTGTCTTCAATGTGGTGACCGGCTATGGCCATACCGCCGGCGATGCCCTGACGCGCCATCCCGGCATTTCAAAGATCTCCTTCACCGGCGGCACGGAAACCGGCCGCAAGGTGGCGATGAACGCCGCCAGCCATCTGGTGCCCAGCAATCTGGAACTGGGCGGCAAGTCGCCCCATGTCGTCCTGCCGGACGCCGATCCGGAACGCGCCGCCATCGGTGTCGTCTCCGGCATCTTCGCCGCGGCGGGCCAGACCTGTATCGCCGGGTCGCGGTGCTTCGTTCATGAAAGCATCTATGACGACATGATCGATCGGCTGGCCGCGCGGACTGCCCGCATCGTCATCGATCACCCGGCCAAGGATCACACAGAGATCGGCCCGATCGCGCTCAAGTCACAACTGGAGAAGATCGAGCGCTATGTCGGCTTCGGGATGGAGGATGGCGGCCAGATCGTCGTCGGCGGCAAGGCGCCACAGCGTGAAGAGCTGGGCAAGGGCTGGTATTACGAGCCGACGATCTTCCGTAACGTCACCAACGACATGCGGATCGCCCGCGACGAGATCTTCGGCCCGGTCCTGGCGATGCTGAAATTCTCCGACGAGGACGAGCTGATGCATCTTGCCAATGACACGCGCTACGGCCTTGCTGCCGGTATCTGGACCAAGGATATCGACCGGGCGCTGCGTTTCGCCAAGAAGGTCGATGCCGGCACGGTCTGGATCAACACCTATCGCTCGGCCTCCTTCATGACCCCCTCCGGCGGGTTCAAGGAGAGCGGCACGGGCAAGCTGGGCGGTTTCGAGGGCATCCGCGAATTCTCCCGCCTGAAAAGCGTCGTCATCGACTATTCCGGCGAGACACATGACCCCTTCGTCATGCGGCTTAAGTGATCTTCATCATCTGACGGCGCATGGAACGATCCAGGATGGAGGTATCGATGAGCGGAAATCAGTATGCAAAGCTCGACAAGCTGCGTGTGAGATACCGGCTGGAAGGCAGCGGTCCTGTGATTGTTCTTGTCCACGGCGTCGGCGGTTCCCTGGAGGACTGGAACCGCGTTGCCGTCAATTTGGCGGAAAATTATACAGTCCTGCGCCATGACCAGCGTGGTCATGGCGAATCAGATAAATTGCCCGGGCCTTATGAGCTCGATGACTTCGTCGCCGATCTTCAGGACCTGACCCGGCATTTAGGGATCAGTCGCTTCCATCTGGCCGGATTTTCCCTGGGCGGCTTGGTTGCCCAGGGATTCGCCCTTGCCCATCCGGCAATGATCGATCGCCTGATTCTTCTCAGCACGGTGTCCGGCCGAACCGAGGAGGAAAAGCAACGCGTCCTGGCCCGTCTCGACATCGTGGCGAATGGCATTCCCGGCCAGCATTTCGAAAACTCGGTCGGCCGCTGGTTTACCGAAGAATTCCGTAAAGCCAATCCCGATGTCATCGCCGCCTATGCAAAGCGCAGTAAGGAGAATGATCCGGCTGCCTATGCCGCCGCCTACCGCGTGCTGGCGACCGGCGATCTCATGGATAAACTGTCAGCAATCAGAAATCCCACGCTGATCGCAACCGGGGAACACGACATCGGTTCCAATCCGCGCATGGCCAGGCTGATGCACGAGAAGATCGCGGGTTCGAAACTGCATATCCTTCCCGATCTTCGTCACTCGATTCTGGCAGAGGCGCCGCAGGCCGTTTCTACGCTTATTGCGAATTTTTTAAGTCGTCCCTGATATAGTTAACTGCCCTCGATTCAACGCTGATAGGCAACCAAACCTGCACCACCTGCGATCAACAGGATGCCCAACCAGCTCAACCCCGATAGTCGTTCGCCCAGGAACGTTGCACCGAAGATTGCCACCAGTACCACGCTCAATTTTTCGATCGGCGCCACCTGGGCGGCATTACCGAGTCTAAGCGCACGGAAATAGCAGAGCCAGGAGCCACCGGTCGCCAGACCCGACAGAACGAGAAAGAGATAAGTTCGGCCGGAGATGTCGGTAAGCGGCTGCCAGTTCCCGCTACCAAGCAGGATCAGCGCGATGACGCCGAGGATGACAATCGTGCGGATGAAGGTAGCGAAATCGGAATTGATGTTTTCTACGCCGACCTTTGCAAAAATAGCTGTCAGTGCGGCAAAAGCAGCCGAAACCAAGGCCCAGAATTGCCAAGTATCGAACACGACCTTCATCATCATCCTCGCTTTGGAAATATGTCATTGGGTCGAACCGGCAGATTTTGCTGCTGCTGCCCATAGAGGCATCAGACAGGCCGGTGAAGTATGCCATGATTCGTTGGCCAAATGGTGCGACTGCCTCGATAAGGCCCCACTGCCGGTATGCTTTATCTCCCCGCACCAGATGCCATTCAACGCTGATAGCCAACTCAAATGATCGATTTATCTTTTTCTATTTGCAAATCATTCTCATTATCGATTACCTATGTAATGCGTTCATGAAATCTTTGTCTTCGACGGCCATCTGCTGTGAGCGCAGTTAGCGAGGAGCATGTTATGCATTCGACAAACTCATCTCCAGTTGAGCCGCAACTTTGTGTCCCCACCCCGGTAGATAGCGGCGGGAAGCAAACTCTTGATATGTTACTGTCGCGCAGTTCAGCCCGCTCGCTTAAGGACCCAGCGCCGTCGCCCGCCGAATTGAACTTGATTTTAGATGCCGCGATGCGCGCACCGGATCACGGCAATCTGCATCCTGCACGCTTCCTGATCGTGCGTGGCCAATCACGCCAGGTTTTGGGTGAAATCCTGGCGGAACGATTGATGGCACGGGATCCGGCGGCATCGGCGGCAGTTTGTGAGCGATATCGTATGGCACCGTTGAGTGCGCCGCTCCTGATCGGCATTGTCGCTCATCTGACACTTGAACACCCTGTACCGGAGATCGAACAAATCCTCTCCGTCGGCGCATCGACCATGAATATCCTCAACGCTCTTCACGCGCTTGGTTACGGCGGTCTGTGGGTTACCGGGGCGAGCTGCTATGATCCATTGGTAAGCAAGGCTCTTGGCCTCGCCGAGGAGGAAAAGCTGCTGGGCCTCCTTTACGTTGGCACGCCAGCGGAGGAAATGCGGCAGCGGCGGCGACATGCTGGCGCAACCTATGCCATCGAGTGGCAACGACCTTGATCTGCCTCGCCTAATCTCAATGACAGTTAGCCTCGGTCGTTGACCGCCTGGACCGTTCGGATCGTGTTTCCGTCACGAAACACTGACGACGGACTGATCTGACAGAATATGCTTCTCCTCGACGATCTGCCCGTTTTCCAACCGAATAAGGCGATCAGCGGCGTCGAAATACCGATCGTCATGTGAGATGATGATCAGCGTCTTGCCCTGGCGTTTGAAATCCGGCAGCAGGTCGCGATAGAAGACGCGCCGGAAGGTTGGGTCTTGATCAGCCGCCCATTCGTCAAAGACTAGCACCTCCCGTCCCTCCAGATAGAGCTGTACAAGCGCCAGGCGCTTGCGCTGGCCGGTGGAAAGGTCGAGCGTGGTGAAGGCACCATCCCTGATATCCACCTTATGCGCGATCTCCAACTGCGTCAGATATGTCCGCGCCCGCTCCGCCGCCGACATTCCTGTCGAGATCAGATTCGCAAACAGGTGATAATCGGCAAATATCGCCGAAAAAAGTTGGCGATAATCGTCCAGCATCTCTGGTGAAACTGGGCAACCATTCAGGAGAAGTTCACCCTCGGACGGCTGATAGAGGCCGGTCAACAATTTGACCAAAGTCGTCTTGCCGCAGCCGTTTTCGCCCACGATGAAGAGGGTTTCGCCTGCATCGATCTTGAGATTGATCGGTCCCAGTTTGAACTGTTGCCCGTTTGCCGCCCTTGGAAAGACGTAACAGGCATTGTGGAGTTCGATCCTATGCATCTTGAGTTCAATGACAGGGCGATCATTGTCAAGGAGATCGGGCTCTTGCTGGGAGAAGCGGGCTGACAGATCGGCGACATGACGGAAGGCAAGCTGCGCCCGGCCGATGAGTGGCAATGCACCGACGATCTGCTCGATCGGCCCCTTGACATAGAGCAAGACCAGAACGAAGCCACTGATGACCGCCTTGTCTGCAACGGGATAATAAATCTGCATGAGCAGCATGCAGCCGACAACCAGGAAGAAGAGCGCCGAACCGAATGCATTTGCCGTCACGAAAATATTGACGGCTTGAAGGCGCAAGGTGCAGATAGACCGTATCGTCTCGCCAAGCCCACCCTTGTGCAATTGTAGCCGCCTGATGCGGTTGATACGCAATTCCTTCGCCCCGTCCACAATCGCCCGATACTGCAGCTGCAGATCTTCGTCGCGATCCCGTGCCGCCGCGAACCCCCGCATACCGCGCAATCGTGCGAAATTGTGGACAAGCGTGCCGATGAGGACCGCCACAAACGCGATCGCGAACATTTTCCAGGAAAGAAAGGCGAGATAACCCAGGCAGCCCAGGGCGACGGCAACCGCAATGCAGAAGCCCGACAAGACGAAAAAGAAATCGCTGATCGTATCGATATCCTGATTCAGGATCGTGCTGATCTTATGTGCCTTATAGCGTTCGATCTGATCGATGGGCGCCGTGAGGATCTGTGACGTCAGGCCGGATCGTAATTTGGCGATCAGGCGCTGCCCAATGAAATTGGTGCCGATATCCGACAGCACTTCGCCAAGGAGACTGAGAAAGCAAAGGCCGATAAAAGTCAGCAATAGCCCCGTCGCACCGCGATCATCATGGAGCATCGTATTGGTCGTTGCCAGAAGGGCGCCGACACTGAGGCCGCTGAGAACGCCCATGAGGCCGGTGAAAATCGCGATCGGCAGAAATGGCCGTAGGAGCAGAGCAAACATCGGCAAATCCTATCTTGAGCGGCCGTTAGACGTAATGAGCCAGATAAGGTAGGGCCCGCCAATGAGCGTGGCGACCAATCCCGCCGGCACTTGATAAGGAAAGAGGATGTTTCGTCCGAGCCAGTCTGCCGAGACCATCAGCAAGCTGCCGATCAAGGCAGAGCCGATCACTTCGATCAAAGGCCGACGAAAGCCGACCAGGCGAGCAAGATGCGGCCCCATGAGGCCAACGAAGCTCAACGGTCCGACAATGACCGTCGCAATTGCTGTTGCTGCCGAAATGAAGACCAAAATGCTCAATCGGCTTATCTTGAGATTGAGCCCCAACGACTGCGCCACCGGATCGCCCAGCGGCAGGATTTCCAGCCAGCGTCCAATCAATGGCGACAACCACAGCAGCACGACTGTCGAGACCAATGCGAGCCCGGCCTCGCTCGATGTGATCTGATAGGTTGAGCCGGACATCCAGTTCAGCAGTTCACGGCTGCGCGGATCACCACTGGCAAGCAAGGCAGCCATCAGAGCACTCAGGAGAGCGCCCAGAGCTACGCCCCAGAGTGTCAGCCGCTCCGGATCGAATTGGTGTCGCCATCCCATGCCGATCAGGAGAGTGGAAACAGCCGAGGCGCCGATAGCAGCTCCCGTCGCCAGGACGACCGGACTGGCACCGATATTGAAGAAAACCACCAGGATCAGCGCAAAGGATGCACCGGCACTGATGCCAAGAAGCTCGGGGCTCGCCATGGCGTTTCCCGTCAATCGCTGCAGCATCGTACCCGCCATCGATAGCATGGCGCCGGCCGCGCAGGCGCCAAATATCCGCGGCACGCGCCAAGTCAGAAGTTTCAGGAGTTCGTCCGGTTCCGCCCAGTACCATCCGTGGCTGCCCCGACCAAAATCGAGGGCAATGCAGAGACACAGTGATAAAAGCACCACGCAAAGGCCGATCAGAAACCAGGGGCGGCTCGGGGCGAAGGGTGCAGATTGTCCGATCTCCGTTTCACTTGGTGTCGATCGGAGCCGTCTGCTCGCCAAAAATAGAAACGGCGCGCCGAGAAGTGCCGTCACCGCTCCCGTGGGGAGGGCTCCCCATATCACCACACCAGCGACGACGATTTGATCCGTCAACCACAGCAACAATGCGCCGATGATCGGCGACCACAACAATCTCTGTGGCAAGAGACGCGCACCCGACATGCGCGCGAGCAAGGGCGCGGCCAATCCCACGAAGCCGATCACCCCAACGGTGCTGACGAGGGATGCCGTCAACAAAGTCGCAAGACCAAGTGCCAGGAAGCGAGTTCGCGCAACAGGCAGGCCAAGCGCACGGGCCGCCTCATCCCCCAAGCCGAGGATACCAAGCGGCTTCACTTGGAATCGCAGAAAAATGATCGCGATAGCCAATAGGGGCAGAAGATGAATGGTCGCAGACCAGTCCTTTTGAATGAGAGAGCCGCTGCCCCAAATCGACATGGCATCGAATCGCCTGTCGTGCAGCAGCAGCAAGGCCGTTGCCATGGCACTCGCATAGAGCGCTACGACCAGGCCTGCCAGAATAAGTGATAAGGGAGATAAGTCGCGCCGCCAAGCGAAGCCGAAGACGATCAAGGCGCTGGCAGCGGCCCCCAGCAAGGCGATGCCTTCCCGCCAGCCGACAAAAAAAGTCGGCATCCACAGGCTGACGACCGTCAAGGCCAGGTAGGCTCCCGCGGAGAGGCCCAGCGTCGCCGGCTCAGCCAGTGGATTGCGCAGAACATGCTGCATCAGGCTCCCTGAGAGCCCGAGTGCGGCACCGCCAAAGATGGCAATCGATAGACGTGGCAGCAGGCTGAAATGAACGATCAATTGCCGCAGATCGCCGTCATCCGGCGACCAGATGGCCCGCCACAGGAGGGAAAGAGGAAGTTCCGCCTTGATCTGTTGAAAGGTAAGAGCGATCGCGATGACGGCCAAGAGCGTCGCTGTCACCGCCGGATGGCGAAAGGTGACCGGCCGCTTCGTCGATGCGTCCCGGCTCACGTCAATCATGGAGCGGCCCTGCCGCCAGAAGCCCGTCGGTCAGGGATGCCGCAAACCGGGCAGCAGCGGCCAGGGCGCCAAAGTACCAGATCTGCGGCAGGCCGATAACGCGTCCGGCTCGCACGAAGGGCAGATGCAACCAAAGTGGATTGAGATCGACGCGTTGCGCCGGATCCGTCGGCCCCGGCCCCACATGGATCAGGGCGGCATGAGCATCTTCAGCAAGTTCCTCGATGCCCACGGTGGAAAACCCCCAGACATTCGTTGGACGACGCCACGCATTTTCCAGCCCGATGGTTTCCATCACTTCATTGAAGAGACTTCCACGCCCATAGACAGCAATGTGTCGATCATCGACGAAGCTGATGAGATAGATCGGGCGGCTCCAGGTTGTCGACAGCAGCTGGCGCGCCCGTTCAACAGTCCGGAGCACATCGTCCTGGAAGTACCGCCAGTTCTCTTGTGCCCGCAAGACATCAGCGAGCCTCGCCGTCTCGGTAAAAGCCGACGAATAGGGTCGGCCATTCCCGGAATAGATCGCCAGGGTCAAGATGGGCGAGATACGTTCCAGCAGCGGCGCCAATCCCGCCTGGCCGGGGCTGGTCAGAATAAGATCTGGCTGAAGCTCCTGCAGAAGTTCGAGATTCGGTTCCTCGATGCGCCCGAGATCAACGACATCCCCCAATGCCTGAGGCTCTGGTATCCAGTCCCGATAGGAAAGTGCCTGCGGCATGGCGATCGGCTGGATCGACAACGACATCAGTGTTTCCGCATTGTCCCAATCCAGGGCGGCAATTCGCTTTGGCGGCGGTTGCCCGACAGCGGCGCCCTGGGCTGCAGCGACTCGAGCTCCGCTCCAGGGCAGCAATGAAAGGCCCCACAGGCAATCTCGTCTGGAGAGAAGCATGGGGAGGTTTTGCGGATTATCTGACGAAGCCAATGGGCGCACCTGTCTCCGGATGAGCAGTAACACCCATCGGGATGCCATAGATTGCCTGCAGCATCGCACCGTTCATGAGGTCAGCGGACGAGCCTTGCGCAAGCAGATGGCCGGCCCGGAGAGAGACGAGTTCGTCACAATACTGCGCAGCGAGATTGATATCATGCAGAACCAGGACGATGCTTGTCTGCCGTTCCGTGGCCAGCCGCCGCAACAGGCGCAACATATCCACCTGATGAGCCATATCGAGCGCTGCCAGCGGCTCATCGAGCAGCAGGCAGCCGCTTTCTTGTGCCACCAGCATCGCCAGCCAGGCACGCTGCCGCTCGCCACCGGAAAGCTCCTGTACGAAACGATCCGCAAAGGCATGGACGTTCGTCATCTGCATTGCATCTTCGACCTTGGCGCGATCGGCATGGCTGAAACGGCCATAAGGGCCATGCCATGGGTAGCGGCCGAGCGAAACTACTTCGCGGACGGTCATGCCGATAGCCACCGGCACCTGCTGCGGCAGATAGCCGATTCGTTGCGCCAGGAGTCGTGGCTTCCAACGGGAGAGCGGAACGCCAGAGAAGGAAATCTGCCCCTGGCTCGGCATCAACTGCCGCGCCAGGAGCTTCAACAAAGTCGTCTTACCCGAACCATTCCGCCCAACAAGACCGATGATCCTGCCGTAAGGAAGGGTCAGCGTGAGCGGCTGGAGCAGCACCGCGTGATTCACCGCATAGGTCGCCGCCTCTAATTGAAAGAGGCACATCGAAGCAGGTGACCCGGTATCATCTTGCGACATGGCAATTCACAGCCACCGCCTTGCCGGCGGAATGTCCAAGATGAGCCATCACCATTGGTAGCTCAGTGTTGCCAGCACATCGCGACCCTCGCCATAGGTACAGAACAGTGTGTTCACGCAACCGGACACATAGCGCTTGTCGGCGATATTGGTCATGTTGACGGCGAGCCTGGCGCCGTTCAACTTCGGACTGACAGCACCGAAGTCATAGCTGATCGCCGCATCGAACAGGGTGTAATCCTGCACCTTGAACGTGTTCTGTGCATCGCCAAAAGTTTTTCCGACATAGCGGACGCCGGCACCCAGCCCCAGGCCGTAAAACGTCCCTTCGCCGAAGGCATAATCGACCCACATGGATGCCGCATGCTTGGGGATGAAGACCGGCGTCTTGCCTTCGGTTTCATCCAAATCGCTCGACTTGAGGACCTTCGTGTCCATATAGGCATAGGAGGCGATGATATTGAGGCCGTCCGTCAGATTGGCCTTGCCTTCGACCTCCACGCCCCGGGTGCGAACTTTGCCGATCTGTGTGCTGAAGGTAGGGTCGCTGGGGTCGGTCGTTAGCACATTCTTCTGCGTGAGATTGTAGGCCGATACCGTGATGAAGCTATCGCTGCCTTTCGGCTGATACTTGATACCGACTTCTTCCTGCTCACCCTTGGTCGGTTTAAAGGCGTTCCCATCGGCATCGACACCGATGGCCGGCTGGAATGAGGTTGAATAGCTGATATAGGGCGCGAAGCCGGCATCGAATAGATAGAGGAGACCGGCTCGACCCGTGAAATCATGATCAGGCTGCGACTTGTTGGTACCACCGACCTTGTCATCGACCTGCGTATCGGCCCAATCGTACCGGCCGCCGAGCAAGAGCCGCCACCGGTCCCAGCGCAGCTGATCTTGACCATAGACACCAAGCTGATTCTGGGTCTGATAGGTCAGCGTGTCATAGGGCGGCTTGGAAATATCCTGATTGTTGTCGGGATCCGTCACGCTCAACGTACCGACGAAATCGCCACCGCTATGCTGGCGCCATTTCAGCCACTGATAATCGAGGCCCGCCAGCAAGGTGTGATCGACAGGACCGGTCGACAGCTTCTTTTCCACTTGATTATCCGTGGTGACGGCATCCAGGCGCTCCCGCGACCGCCGCGCGAAAAGATCAAGCGTTGTCTCTGCGGCATCGTCATAGCCGAAGGAGAAAGCGTTCTCGTAATAGACATTGGTATGGATGTAGCGGACATTCTGCCGCACCGTCCAATCGTCGTCGAATTTATGCTCGAAGAGATAGCCGGCAGAGGCCTGGGTACGCTTGAAGGTGTTGAAATCGGTGCTGCCGTCGAAGAAGCTCTGCGAGAATCTCTTGCCCTGGGCGTTCTTGAAGACCGAACCGTCCGCCGGCAGGAATCCCGAATAACCGCCTTCCGGATCACGTTGGATATTGGTCAGGAAGGTGATCGAAGTGCTGTCGGTCGGCTTCCAGGTGAGCGCGGGAGAGAGGCTGTAGCGCTCCTCCTCGGTATGATTGACCTGGGTGCCGGTATCGCGGCCGATTCCCGTCACCCGGTAGAGCAGCGTTCCCTCCTGATCCAGGGGGCCGCTGAAATCGAAGGCACCCTGAATGTGACCGTAGCTGCCGCCCGTCAGCTCCAGTGAATGATAGGGCTCTTCCGTCGGACGTTTGCTGACGAGATTTGCAAGGCCGCCGGGGGAGGCCTGTCCATAGAGAACTGAACCGGGACCCTTGAGGATTTCGATGCGCTCGAGATTGTATTCTTCGATCTGCGGCACCGCGAAATTGCCGACCAATAATTTCATGCCGTCCCAGTATTCGTCGATGGCGAAGCCCCGCGAATAGAGCGTATCGGCATAACTCTGAATGCCGCGCGGCTCGCTGACCACGCCGGGCGTGTAGCGCAAGGCGTCACGTACGCTTTGCGCGCCCTGGGCATCCATCTGATCTCGCGTCACCACGTTGATCGTCTGGGGCGTTTCGAGGATCGGCGTGTCGGTTTTGGTGCCGGAGACACTCCGTGTCGCCACATAGCCATCGACCGGACCGGTCCCTGTCTCGCCTTGACCACGGACCGCCACGGGCGGCAGCTGGATGGTCTGGGCAGCGCCGGCCGGCAGCTTCTGAAGCACGACGGTGCGATCATCGGCGTAACGATAGCCGACCCCCGTCCCGGTCAATAGCTTGGTCAACGCTTGGTCCGGCGATGTCTGGCCGGTCACGGGCTGTGACGTGAGGCCGGCGACCAATGCCGGATCGAAGGTAACCTGCAGGCCTGATTGCTGGCCAAAACGCGTCAGCGCCGCCGCCAGAGGCTGTGCCGGAATATCGAAATTGATGGGCGCCGCCTGCGCAATCTGTATCCGTGGCCCGCTTACCGGCAAATCCGCCGCCGAGGCGCCAGATGTCGTCGTCAACGCCATCATCATGGCCAATACTCCACCGAGCTCGAGGGACTTGCGTCCCCGAACCGACCCGTTAGTCCCCATTTCGTCCCCCAAACTCATGATCATAAAATAGGCAAATGCGACGCATTCTCATAGGAGAGGACGAAATTGGCGGGGAATTTTTCAGGAAAAAATCGAGGTCATGGATACTTTTATGGCCACATCGAGTTGAATTCGGCGCCAATTCCGCCGGCCGCCAGGATCACCGTCCCTAGCAACGACGCCTCGGATGCCGGCTCAATCCGCGAGCCGGACCCGCTGCCCCAAGCCCATCGCCGTCATTTTCTCAGCGGCAAGAAGCAGGCGGATCAGGCGTTTTTTGCCGCGAGTCCGCGCTGGTGGTGAATGCAGCGAGGCCGAAGTTTTTGCTATTGTTTGTCCGCAAGCGCCGGAGCTGCGGAGACCGTGATAAGATGCGGGGTCCATTGCTGCACGACGCCGGCATAGGGCTCGACTGCCGCCCGGAGGGCATGGATGGGATTCTTAAGATCATACACGCCGGAAACGCGTTGCTGAGCGAGATCACGATCTCGCAGCAGGATCAAGCCGCGATGAAATCGTTGCAATTCCTCGACTACATCTCCGATGGTTGCTGCATCGACGAGAAGCAGGCCCGAGCGCCACGCGCCAATCTGCGCGCCATCGATTTTTTTTAGCTCGCCTTTGCCCGTCGTGAGATCGATTCTTAAACGATCATCTTTGTTGAGCAGCGTTCGCGTCTTCTGGCCCACATGGTCATAATCGGCTGCCACCTGGCCATCCTGGACACCGATCGTGAGCGAACTCGATTTTGCGTCAACGTCGAAAACTGTGCCGATGTCGGAAACAGTCAGATTCCCACTGACCAAGGAAAAGGGGCGCGAAGAATCCGGGGCAACCTTGATAAAGGCCTCACCTGCAAGAAGCGTAACCTGCCTGGACTTATCTGTATAATTGACCGCGATCGCACTCTGGGCGTTCAGGGAAATTTCCGTTCCATCGGCAAGCTGAACATCTTGGCCGCCGCCAACCGTGGTCCGATAATCCGCTCTGAGAAGGAGGCCGATTTGCGGCGCGGCAACGAGGAGAAGGATGCTCGCGGCAATAAGGGCTGCGACAAACGCCGCCCGACGCCTTTTCATGGGTTTTTCCAAACCACGCCTCGTCGGCGCTCCCCGGATATCTTCTTTGGACGCCTGCCGCTCAAAAACCGTCATGTGAGGTTGACTCGCTCCATGACCGGCAGGCGGTGTCAAGGCACCCGTCAGGGTCCATACATGTTTTGCCTGCTGATAGGCGTCACGGTGGGCGTCACTCTGGTTTAACCACGCGGCGAATTCCGCTGCATCCTGCACATTGTGCTCAGGTGCATTCAGCCGCAACAGCCAGTCAAGGGCTTCTGTCCAGACAATATCTTGTTGATCCTGGGGCTCGCCCGTCATACCGGCCAATGGTTTTTTGAGGTTCCGCGGCAAATCTCGCGAGGAAATCCCAATAATGTTATTATGGTGTTTCTGTCACCTCTTTTCTTTTACTCCTTCGTATCGATTTCTATCGGCTTGTGTTTAAGCGCCTGGCATAAGGGACAGCGCGTTACGACATGAAACGCCACTCAATCGGTGAGCCGGGTGGTCTGCTGAATCCCTGCAGCTCTGATCTCGCCCGGCGTGAAGGGCAGGCGGATCAGACGCTTCGCGCTATAGAAACCAATCTGGTCCGTGGAATGCCGCGACGCGGGGTCGCTGGATTGGCCATAGGTCAGAAGGGCATCAGCTACCGGCCCGTCTGCATTCCAGGAGACAATCTGGATATAGCTCGACCCGGCATGCGGTTCGGGCAGATATCCTAGCCGGCTCAAGGGACCGAAAGTAAGCTCGTTGAGAACCCCTTCGAATTCCTCCCCGCCGCCGATCGCGAAGGCTCTGGCTGGCGTCATCCAGCGTTGAACGTCACCGAGAGCGACATCCAGGGCAAAGCCGTTGTCGCGAAGGATGGCGACCGCCTGCCGAAGCGCCGCCGCAAGGGCTTTGCGGGTGGCGGCCTGACCAAGATTCAATTGCCGTGGCGTGCTAACCGGTGCTGCCGGATCGAAGGGGATTTGCCAAAGATCCGCTATCCCTTGCGCGTTCCGCCAAAATTCCCGGAAGAGCACAGCGCCCCGGCTTGCTTTGTCATCGCGCCGATCCCAGTCCGCAAGGATCCGGCAGGCCGCGAGCAAATCTGCCTGCATCCCGGCAGCCAACTCGCGGCAATGAGGCAGAAAATCGTCCAGCACGATTCCGGCGGCATAGTTGCGGTTGCTGAACAACATCTCCTCAAGTTCGCCGGCCGTGACCTGCCGCCGGCCGCCCGCGGTCAACCGCTCGATCTCCTGATAGCCAAGTCGGGTGCGCCAGCGCTGGCTCTCATCCACACGCCCGATGATCTGCGGGTAACCGGTCAGTGGCTGTTGCAGATTCGCCAGCCAGAATGAATCATTGCTGTTGAGGACATAGTCCTGGCGGATGAGGCTCGGCTGCGTTTCTGGCGGCATGATATCGGTGCGTGATGTTGTCCCTCCTCCGTTCCAGGCACAGGCGCTGCGCGACCCATCGAGAACGGCAATGCCGGCCTGCTGCCAAAGCGCATGCGCTTGCGCCGAGCGGAGGCACGTCGTCAGTTTCCGATCAGGCAGATTAGGGACCACGGAAAAATCGGCATACAACACATCGCCGGCGCGATCCGCTGCCAGCGTATTGACCCAGGGTGTACCCTGAACCTGCGCCAGGGCCGTCTTGATCTCCCCGACCGTCCGGGCTTCGCCGATGCGCAGCCATTGTTCGACCATGCGGTCATTCGCCCGATTGGCGTCCGTCAGCGCAAAGGCAGTTTCTTTGTTCCAGACCAAACCGAGATCGGATGCGATGATGACCGGCCCATAGCGCGTCATATAGAAGACGTGGCGCTGGGTAGTCGGCTTGCCGTCCGCGCCCGTCACATCGATTTCGACGGGCACCACTTGCATAGGCTCAGGCTTGCCGTCAACCAGATAGCTTCGTGGATCTCCCGCGGCGAGCGTCAGCTGGAAGAGGGTGAAACGCTTGCCCGTCGAGACCGTATGCGACCAGGCGACATCCTTGTTGAAGCCGATATTGACGACGGGAAAGGGCGGCAAGGCGGCCCCCATGACATCAAGCTTCCCCGGAATCGTCAGATGCATTTCATAAAAGCGGCTGGTGCCCTGCCAGGGAAAATGCGGATTGGCGACAAGCAGGCCACTGCCGGTCGCGGTCAGCGCCCTGCCGAAGGCATAGGCGTTGCTGCCCAGGGCCGGCGGCGTGGCAATAAAGCTGGAGATCGACTTGTCTTGTTGCGAGGTCAGCGATGCCGATGCCGGCGGTGCCGCATGCATGATCGCCGTTAAAAACGGCAGACCGCTCGCCTGGATCGCCTGTTGCGTCAGGAGACGCCGCAGATCCGCTGCCGTGATGTCGCCAACCCATGGCTTACCGCGGCACGCATCGGGGAGAGCATCCCGCCCTCGTTCATGCAGATAGCGGTTATAGCCCGCGGCATAGCCGTCGAGCAGCGCCGATGTCTCCGGCTGCACCGTCGCATCTCCGGCGGAGCCGCTGTTAGCGAGATAGAAACGGAAGAAAAAATCGCTGTCGACATTGCCGACCTCACCGAACGGCATGGCGACGCGACCATCTGCGCCGAAATACCTGCTCCGTTCACCGCGCACCGTGACGGTGGCTTCCGCCAACAAGCAGATATTGTCGCGGGCATAGGCATAGCCGACGCCAAAGCCGAGGCTGGAGAAATCGGCAGCCTGGATATGGGGAATGCCGAACTCGGTCCAGTCGATGGTCACGTCATGTCGGGGAACCGCAGGACCCGCGCAGGCGCTTAACAGGAGGGATGCCAGTATCGAGGTTAAGATCGCGCATAGGGCATGGTGGGCCGATAGCGGTCTGCGACGCATCATCGGCTTTATCATATCGCCGTCTCAAATCCTGCTGCTACGGTGGCTTTTTCCTGCCGCACCACACTCCCATCCCGGCGGAATAGAAGCAAATCCGTCAGGCGCTGTCGAACCTCTTCGATCAAGGCCAGTGCATGAACGACATCCTCATGCGTCGTACCGGCGAGGGCCGTCTCGCGGATAGTGCCTGCGGTGAAGCGTTGCCAGGCAAAGGCCGATGCCGGCCGGCGCTGCCTGGTCTGCTCGGACCACCAGATATCCATATCGGCCGCAATGACGGGCAGCCCATATCCGCGCAGGAGATGTTCATGATGGCGAATGGCGGTGAGCCCGAGATCAAGCAAGGCCGCCGTCTCGGTCGCGTTCGCAGCGGCACCGTCTTCCTGGACCAGATACGCCGTCAGCTTTTGTTCAAGCGCCCGTTCCTCATCTGGATCGCTCACGAGGGCGCCAAGATCTGTGATCGTGTCGACGAGACCGACAAAGCGGACTTCTTCGTGGCGGTTCTCCAGGCAGCTCGCGATGGCAACGGCGATTTCACCACCCAGCGACCAACCGAGCAGATAATAGGGCCCGGCCGGCTGAACGGCCTGAATCCGGTCCGCATAATCCTGCGCCAAGGCTTCGAAGGAAGTCGCCCGCCATTGGGAATCCGTGTAGATCGGCGACTGCAGGCCGGCCACCGGCATGATATCATCCAAACCTCTGGCGAGAGCGCGGTAATCTGCAGCCAGTCCGTAGCCCGCATGCAGGCAGAAGAGCATCGCCGCATTACCCGGACCGCGCCAAGGTTGGGCATTCAAGGAAATCACATTCGACGGCCAATCACTACGCACATCCGTCAATGCCTGGGCCAAGGCGGCAATGGTCGGCGTCACGAAGAGTGCCTCCAGCGAAAACCGGTCGAGGCCGTCGCGGCGTGCTGTCGCGGCAAGCTGGAGCGCCATCAAAGAATTGCCGCCCACCTCGAAGAAGTTGTCGCCAGTGCCAAACTCCGCATGCTGAAGAACTGTTTGCCAAATTCCGTGCAGTCGCTTTTCCATCGCTGTGTGCGGCAGGGTACGTGTACGAATGGCCGCGGATTCAAATTGCGGCAAGGCCGTCCGATTGACCTTTCCATTCGGCATCAGGGGCAGGGCATCCAATGGATGGATGACCGACGGCATCATATAGGCTGGTAACCACGCGCTGATGGCTTGCCTCACCGATGCCGGATCTACGTCTCCCACCACATAGCCGACGAGATATCGCGCGTCGCCCATGCCGGCAACCGCAGCGACTGCTTCACGCACACCAATGCAGCGCCGCAACGCCGCCTCGATCTCGCCAAGCTCGATCCGGTAACCGCGCAATTTGATCTGCTGATCCAGGCGCCCCAGAAACTCGATCGTGCCATCGGATCGCCGCCGGCAAAGATCCCCTGTTCGATAGAGCCGGCTGCCGTGTGTCCCGAAGGGATCCGGCGCGAACCGGTTCGCCGTCAGGCCGGGGCGCCCTAGATAGCCCCGCGCCAGGCAATCGCCACCGATGCAGAGTTCTCCCTGGCCACCGACCGGCACTTCATTACCGGTTTCATCTACCACGTAGACGACGCGGCCCGGATAAGGACGCCCGAGCGGCACGGCAGTGGCACCTGCATCCGTTGACTGTGTCCGGTAGGAAATCGCGCTGACGGTGGCTTCCGTCGGACCATAAGTATTATCGAAACGGACATCTTTCAGCGCGCTCCCGAACCAGCGCGACAGCCCATCTCCCGTCAGGGCCTCACCACCGACAGTCACACAGCGCAATGCGCCGGGATTCGCCGGCAGATTGCCCAACCAGCTCTGCCAGAATGCTGTGGGCAAATCGGTGAAGGTGATGCCGTTGTCTCGCAGGACATCATTGAAAGTGTCATGATCCCACATGGCCGGTCCACGCAGAAAGGCCGTGCCGCCGACGCAAAGCGGCGGGAGCAACTGTTCCACCGCCGCATCGAAATTGATGGTCGCGAATTGCAGGACAGTATCGCTGGCACAGATGCCATAGGTGCCCACGATATCGTCGAGATGCAGGCTCAAGGCCTGCTGGCTGATGCCAACGCCCTTGGGGGTGCCGGTGGAACCGGAGGTGTAGATGACATAGGCCAGCTGCTGGGGATGCACGGCCAAGGACAGCGGCGCCGG
>LNAP01000335.1_pt1 | contig 69403 bp, 61 predicted proteins | sample 602601 | NCBI WGS metagenome assembly LNAP01 (sample SAMN02440304, study PRJNA202911) | soil metagenome | biome: Subtropical and temperate rainforests or woodlands; isolation source: soil samples (1 kg each in a 20% v/v slurry with milli Q water) were... ...
GGTCTGGGCGCGGCTGTTGGCCGGGCGTTCCGGGCTGCGCAATTTACCGCAGGAGGTGGTTGCCGATCTGCCGGCCAAGGTTGGTGGTGCAGTGCCTGCTCTGGCTGACGATCCTGAGGCGGGGTTCGATCCGGACCGGGCAACCTCACCCAAGGAGCAGAAGAAGATGGACCGCTTCATCCTGTTCGCCATGGAAGCGGCGCGTCAGGCGCTGGAGCAAGCCGGCTGGCAAGCGCTGGATGCCAATGCCCAGGAGCGCACGGCCACCATCATCGGTTCAGGTGTAGGTGGTTTCGGCGCGATTGCCGAGGCGGTTCGCACTACCGATAGCCGTGGTCCGAGACGTTTGTCTCCATTCACTATCCCTTCATTTCTGGTCAACCTCGCGGCAGGTCATGTGTCGATCCAGCATGGTTTCAAGGGGCCATTAGGCGCGCCGGTCACGGCATGCGCCGCCGGAGTTCAGGCGATTGGTGACGCGGCGCGGCTGATCCGTACGGGGGAGGCGGATATCGCGGTGTGCGGCGGTGCGGAAGCGGCGATCGATCGGGTCAGCCTTGCCGGGTTTGCGGCTGCTCGCGCCTTGTCCAGCGCTTACAACGAAACGCCTGAGCGCGCTTCGCGACCGTTCGACAGTGGTCGTGATGGATTTGTCATGGGAGAGGGGGCCGGGCTGCTGGTTATCGAGTCTCTGGACCACGCACTGGCCCGGGGCGCGCACCCGCTGGCGGAGCTGGTCGGCTACGGCACCAGCGCCGATGCCTTTCACCTGACCGCTGGCCCCGAGGACGGCAGCGGTGCGCGGCGAGCGATGTCGTTGGCGTTGGCACAAGCAGGTGTTTCACCGGCTCAGGTTCAGCATCTGAATGCGCATGCAACCTCGACTCCAGTGGGGGATCTGGGAGAGCTGGCGGCGATCAAGGCATTGTTCGGCGCGCAAAACGGCATCGCCGTGACATCGACCAAGTCGGCGACCGGGCATTTGCTCGGTGCAGCGGGTGGGCTCGAAGCGATATTTACGCTGCTGGCGATTCGCGACCAGATCGTGCCGGCGACCCTCAACTTTGAAAACCCGGACCCTGCCGCTGAAGGCGTGGACATCGTTCATGGCAATGCTCGACCGATGGCCATCGAATACGCATTGTCCAATGGCTTCGGATTTGGCGGGGTCAATGCCAGTGTTCTGTTCAAGCGTTGGGAGGGTTAATCCTGCGAGTGTTTGAGGTGTTCGCGTGCGACGTCGAGAATCCGTTGGGCAAATTCGGCGTCGGCAACGCTGCGCGATAACAGCAGGGCACCGACCAGCGTAGACATGATGACAATGCTGCGCTCGGCGGTCCGATCTCCGTCAAGGGTGTGCTGGATCTGATCGAGTCGCGCCTGGAGCACGACATCGCTGGTTGGACTCGGTTGACCACGCAGTCCCAGTTCCGAAGAAATGGTCAGCAGCGGGCAGCCTTCCTGAGGTGAGGTTTGATGCCATTCGGACAGATAAGCGTCGATGAAAGATTCGAGTGGATGCTCCTCGGCGAAGATTTGCGCGCACAACTCGTCGACTTGTGCGCCAGCCTCTTGCAAGGCTTTCTCTACCAGTTCGTCTTTGGACTTGAAGTGCGAGTAAAAGCCACCGTGGGTCAAGCCCAGTGCTTTCATCAGGGGTTGCAGCCCGGTCGCACCGATACCGTCGCGTCGAAATCGCGCTGAAGCTTCTTTGATTATGCGTTGGTGGGTCTGGGCTTTATGGTCCTGCGAGTAACGCATCTGATATCTCCGCATCAATGCGGACATATTAACCAATGAAAATTGCATGGTGACTGTACTTCTACTTCTAAAAAACATGCAGATGCTTCGATATGGGTCAAAAGCGGCATGATTTCAGGTGCTTTCACGCAAAAACAAACCCCGCCGTTCCAGGCGGGGTTTTCAGTCAGCGGTCCTGCGCTTCCTTGGCGTCCATTTCCGCATTGCGTTCGGCGACGCGCTTACGTTGCTCTTCGGTCAGTTCGACCTTGTTGGCGGTGTCGCGCAGCAGCATCAGACCACCAACGATCGAGCCGATGGCAACGACCAGAATCAACCAGGCAGACTCTCCTTGAAAGCAGGCGGGTTGGCGAGGGTTCGCTAACCGATCGTGCATACCACTTTGAGTGATGGGGTTTTGTCGCAGTTCCATCGCTATTACCCCCATTCTATGCCTGTTGTTCAAGGTTCACTCGAACGCTTTCAATGTCCGGTCAACATCGCATCCGCTGGTGCGTCGGCGCGCAATTGCGCGGTGAGCATGAAGTACAGGAAACCGGCCGCCATGAAGCCAAGGAAGATCAGGCCGATCAACGTGTTGAACCAGGCCATCGCCACCAGGCACACCACCGCCAGCATCAGTGCAATGAACGGCACCAGCGGGTAGCACGGGGCGCGAAAGGTGCGTTCCAGGTTCGGTTCGGTTTTACGCAGTTTGAACAGGCTGAGCATGCTCATGATGTACATCACGATGGCGCCGAACACGGCCATGGTGATCATTGCGGCGGTCAGTGTCATGCCGCCGAGGTTGATCAGGCCGTCGCTGTAGATGGCTGCAATGCCGATCACACCGCCAGCGATGATTGCTCGGTGCGGGGTTTGAAAACGCGACAATCTGGCCAGGGACGCCGGCAGGTAACCGGCCCGGGCGAGGGCGAAGAACTGCCGCGAGTAGCCGAGGATGATCCCGTGGAAACTCGCCACCAGGCCGAACAGGCCGATCCACACCAGCATATGCAACCAGCCGGAGCTTTCGCCGACCACGGTTTTCATTGCCTGCGGCAGCGGGTCGTTGATGTTCGACAGGGTGCGCCAGTCACCGACACCACCGGCGAAGAACATCACTCCCATCGCCAGCAGCACAAGGGTCAGAATACCGCTGATGTAAGCCTTGGGAATCGTGCGTTTGGGGTCCTTGGCTTCTTCGGCGGCCATGGCTGCGCCTTCGATGGCGAGGAAGAACCAGATGGCAAAGGGGATGGCCGCGAACATCCCGGCAATCGCCGGAACACTGAACACGTCGGAGCCGGCCCAGCCATTGAGCGCGAAGTTGCTGAAGCTGAATGCCGGGGCGACCACGCCCATGAACACCAGCAACTCAGCGACCGCCAACACGCACACCACCAGTTCAAAGGTCGCCGCCAGTTTCACGCCGAGGATGTTGAGGCCCATGAATACGAGGTAGGCACCGACTGCCGCGTGTTTTGGGTCCAGGGCGGGAAACTGGACATTGAGGTAGGCGCCGATGGCGAGGGCAATCGCCGGTGGGGCGAAGACGAATTCGATCAGTGTCGCCAGCCCGGCGATCAAACCGCCTTTCTCGCCAAAGGCGCGACGACTGTAGGCAAAGGGACCGCCGGCGTGAGGAATGGCGGTGGTCAGTTCGGTGAAGCTGAAAATAAAGCAGGTGTACATGGTGGCGACCATGAACGAAGTCACCAGAAAGCCCAAGGTCCCGGCCACGCCCCAGCCATAGCTCCAGCCGAAATACTCTCCGGAAATCACCAGCCCGACCGCAATGCCCCACAGGTGTAAGGTGCCCAGCGTGGGTTTGAGTTGTGTGTTCATGGGTTTGCTCCCTGAGTGGTTTGGAAAGCTCAGGGGAGGCCAGTGCAGTGGGCGTGCCATTTCACGATTACACGTCGTAATGGGCTGAAAGCTGTCGTATCGGGGATGTTCGCCGCTGGATGCGCGAAAATTGTGCGTCAGTCAGGGGCGCGCGCCTGTTTCAAATGCGGCTTTTGCGAGCAAGCCCGCATACCCGCTCCCCACACCGCTGCAACGCGCAGGTTTGATATTTCAATGCAGGTGCGGGTGGCGGTTGATATTCAGGCTTGCAGATTGAGGCACTCGCGTAACGCCGTTTGCCAGTCTGGTTGACTGACACCCCAGTCGCGTTGCAAGCGACTGCAATCCAGGCGCGAATTGAGCGGCCGGGCTGCGGGTGTCGGGTAGTCGCTGGACGGGATCGGCAACAGGCCGGCGCAGGGCTTGCCCTGTTGTCGCAGCGCTTCACCGATCGCCTGGGCGAAGCCGAACCAGGAGGTCTCACCTTGAGCGCTCAGGTGATAAGTACCCCAGTTGGCAACCTGCTTCGTTTGCCAGCGTTCAATCAGGGCAAGGGTGCTATTGGCGATTGTACCGGCCCATGTAGGGGCGCCGATTTGATCGGCGACTACACGTAGCTCAGGTTTCTCTTGCAGCAAACGTTGCATCGTCAGCAGAAAGTTGCGGCCATGAGTCGAGTAGACCCAACTGGTACGCAGAATCAGATGTTTACCTTGCACGTCCCTGATGGCCTGTTCACCGGCCAGCTTGCTCTTGCCGTACACCCCGAGCGGATTGGGCGTGTCGTCCTCGTTGTAAGGTCCGGCTTTCATCCCGTCGAATACATAGTCCGTGGAGTAATGTATCAACGGGATGTCGAGAGCCAGCGCTTCTTCGGCAAGGATGCCGGGAGCTACGGCGTTAATGGCAAAGGCTGATTGCGGTTCACTTTCTGCCAGATCAACTGCTGTATGGGCCGCCGCGTTGATAATCAGATCGGGTCGAATGTTTTGCACTTGACGGCGAATCTGATCGGGCTGCGCGAGATCGAGCTGATCGCGACCCAATACGACCAGTTCGCCGACAGCCCCCAGCCGCTGTTGCAATTCATGTGAAACCTGACCGTGTCGGCCATTGATGAGTATTTTCACGGGAACAGTCCAGTCTCGTTACCGGCCGAATCGTGCTTGCACAGGTTCATTGCTCTTCCCCTGCCAGCTTGGCCAGGTACTGGCCATACCCGGTTTTGCCAAAGTACCGGGCGCGCTCCATCAACTGTTCGCGGTTGATCCAGGCATTTTCATAGGCGATCTCTTCGAGACAGGCGACTTTGAGACCTTGGCGGTGTTCGATGGTCTGCACGTACTGAGAGGCTTCGAGCAAGCTATCGTGGGTGCCGGTGTCGAGCCAGGCGAAACCTCGACCAAAACGCTCGACCTGTAGATCGCCACGTTGCAGATAGGCATTGTTGACGTCTGTGATTTCCAGCTCGCCGCGAGGCGAAGGTTTCACCGCCTTGGCGATCTCGATCACATCATTGTCGTAGAAGTACAGGCCGGTAACTGCATAACTGGACTTCGGCGCTTTCGGTTTTTCTTCGATCGAAAGGGCACGGCCATCGCTGTCGAAATCAATCACGCCGAAGCGCTCGGGGTCCTTGACCCAGTAGCCGAACACGGTGGCGCCGGAGGTGCGTTTTGCCGCGTTCTGCAATTGTTCGCCAAAGTGCTGACCATGGAAGATGTTGTCGCCCAGGATCAGGCACACAGGGTCATCGCCAATGAACTCTTCGCCAATCAGAAAGGCCTGGGCCAGACCGTCCGGTGATGGCTGCTCGGCAAAGGTGAAGTTCACCCCGAACTGGCTGCCGTCACCCAGCAGATTGCGATACTGAGGTAGATCCTGCGGGGTAGAGATCAGCAGAATATCCTTGATGCCGGCCAGCATCAGCACCGAGATCGGATAGTAGATCATGGGCTTGTCGTAGACCGGCAACAGCTGTTTCGACACTCCGAGGGTAATCGGGTGCAGGCGCGTGCCCGAGCCACCCGCCAAAACGATGCCTTTCATCATGCGAGCAGCTCCTTGGGATTGATGGCGCCAAGGCGTTCGCCCTGATAGCTGCCGTCTTGAACGCGGCGGCACCATTCCAAATTGTCCAGGTACCATTGAACGGTTTTGCGCAGGCCGGTTTCGAAGGTCTCTTCGGGCACCCAGCCCAGTTCGCGTTCAATCTTGCTGGCGTCGATTGCGTAACGCAGGTCATGCCCAGGGCGATCCTGGACGAACGTGATCAGGTCGGCGTAATGCGCAACGCCCTCGGGCTTGTGCGGTGCCAATTCTTCGAGCAGGGCGCAGATGCCACGCACCACGTCGATGTTCTTTTGTTCGTTATGCCCGCCGATGTTGTAAGTCTCGCCGACGGTGCCGGTGGTCACCACGTTGAGCAGCGCACGGGCGTGATCCTCGACGAACAGCCAGTCGCGCACTTGCAGGCCATTGCCATACACCGGCAGCGGCTTGCCGGCCAACGCATTGAGGATGACCAGCGGAATCAGTTTCTCGGGGAAGTGGAACGGCCCGTAATTGTTCGAGCAATTGGTCAGCAGGACCGGCAAGCCATAGGTCCGCTGCCAGGCGCGGACCAAGTGGTCGGACGCTGCCTTGCTGGCGGAGTAGGGTGAGCTCGGCGCGTAGGGCGTCGTTTCCGTGAACAGATCATCGACACCGTGCAGGTCGCCGTAAACCTCGTCAGTGGAAATGTGATGAAAGCGGAAGGTGCTTTTCTCAGGTTCCGAGAGGGCTTGCCAATAGGCTCGGGCGGCTTCAAGCAGGCTGTAGGTGCCGACAATGTTGGTCTGGATGAATTCCGATGGCCCGTCGATGGAACGATCGACGTGGGACTCCGCTGCCAGGTGCATGATCGCGTGAGGCTGAAAGCGCGCCAGTACTGCACTGACGGTCGCCTGATCGACAATATCGGCCTGAACGAACTCGTAGCGAGTGTCGTTGGCAATACTGGTCAGCGACTCGAGATTGCCGGCATACGTCAGTTTGTCCAGGTTGAGCACTTCATGCTCAGTGTGTTGAATCAGCTCGCGGACAAGGGCCGAGCCTATGAAACCGGCTCCGCCGGTAATAAGGATACGCACGTTGGGCCAGCCTTCTTCAGTAATGCGAATAGAGGTAGCTTGCAGGCGCAAGCGGGGAGGTGCAAGAGATCCTGACCCCATTCGGTTGCGTCGCGTCATTTGGGCCGGATTATCCATGACTTGCAACCAGCACTCACTACTCTCGAGCACAATTTAACGCTCTACGTACGACACTCCTGGTTTTTTTCCGTACTGGAACGCCTTCCCGCCCCCTGTGACCCCCGCGTAAACCCACTCTTTACGCTTTCTTTATTCCCTGCGGGCACCCTCGATCTCGTTCCTTTACAGCCACCTTCCAGACAATGACTCCACACACGGCAATACGCCGTAACACGGAGAACTTCCATGAGCGTTCTGGACGTGCTGGCAGTGGGGCTGTTCATTTATCTGTTGGTTGCGCTGCTGCGCGCGGACCGGAACTAGGAGCGGCTATGCACAGTTATGACTATTGGCTGATCCTCGGTTTTTTTGCCCTGGTTCTGGTCCCGGCGCCGTTTCTCGGGCGTTTTTACTACAAGGTGATGGAGGGGCAGCGCACCTGGCTGACGCCGATTCTCGGTCCGGTCGAACGTGGTTGTTATCGTCTGGCCGGCGTCGATCCGCAAGCCGAACAGAGCTGGCAGAAATACGCCCTGGCCTTGATTGCTTTCAACCTCGCGGGTTTCCTGCTGCTGTTCACGATCCTGTTGTTCCAGGACCGCCTGCCGCTCAACCCGCAGAACCTGCCGGGTCAGGAGTGGACGCTGGCGTTCAACACCGCCGTCAGCTTCATGACTAACACCAACTGGCAGGCCTACAGCGGCGAAGCGTCCCTGAGCTACTTGAGTCAGATGGCAGGCCTCACCGTGCAGAACTTCGTCAGCGCCGCCACCGGTCTGGCGGTACTTGTCGCGCTGTGTCGCGGCATCGGCCGCAAATCCACCCGGACTCTGGGCAACTTCTGGGTCGACATGACCCGCGCCACCCTCTACGGCTTGCTGCCGCTGTGCCTGGTGCTGGCGCTGTACCTGGTCTGGCAGGGCGTGCCGCAAACCTTCGCGCAGTATGTGAACGCGGTGACGATGCAGGGTGTTGACCAGGTGATCCCGCTCGGGCCGGCTGCCAGTCAGATTGCGATCAAGCAATTGGGCACCAACGGTGGTGGCTTCTTCGGCGTGAACTCGGCGCATCCGTTCGAGAACCCGACGGCGTGGAGCAACCTTTTCGAAGTGGCCTCAATCATCCTGATCCCGGTGGCACTGGTGTTCACCTTCGGTCACTACGTAAAGGACCTGCGTCAGAGTCGCGCGATCATCGCCTGCATGCTGGCGCTGTTCCTGATCGGCGGCGCGACCTCGCTGTGGGCTGAATACCAACCTAACCCGGCCTTGAACAACGTCGCTGTCGAACAGACCGCGCCGCTGGAAGGCAAGGAGGCGCGTTTCGGCACCACCGCCACCGTGCTCTGGTCGGTGACCACTACGTCCGCGTCGAACGGTTCGGTAAACGGCATGCACGACAGCCTCAATCCACTGAGTGGCATGGTGGCGATGGTCAACATGATGGTCGGTGAAGTGATCTTCGGCGGCGTCGGTGCCGGGCTCTACGGGATGTTGCTCAACGTGCTGATTGCGGTGTTCCTCGCCGGCCTGATGATTGGTCGTACTCCGGAATACCTCGGCAAGAAACTGCAAGCCAGGGAAGTGCAATTGCTGGTGGTGACCCTGATGGTCATGCCGATTGGCGTACTGGTGCTCGGCGCGATCGCTGCCAGCCTGCCAGGCCCGGTGGCTGCGGTGAGCAACCCAGGGCCTCACGGATTCAGTCAGCTGCTCTACGCCTACACCTCGGCCAGCGCCAACAACGGTTCCGCTTTCGCTGGCCTCGGCGCCAACACCCCCTTCCACAACCTGATGCTGGGCCTGGGCATGTTGATCGGTCGCTTCGGCTACATCCTCCCGGTCCTGGCCTTGGCCGGCAGCCTGGCGATGAAGAAAACCGCCCCGATCGGGCAGAACAGCTTCCCGACCCACGGCCCGCTGTTCGTGACCCTGCTGACCGTGACCATTTTGCTGGTGGGTGGTTTGACCTTCTTGCCGACGTTGGCGTTGGGTCCGATTGCTGAACATCTGAGCATGGGCTTCTGAGGATCTGATGATGAATATGCCCGTAACTAAACCGGTCGCCACCGTCAAAGCGCCGGAACAACCAAAAACCGCGATCTCGGCTCTGTGGCGCCCGGCGCTGCTGCAAGCTTTCGTCAAACTCGACCCACGGCAGTTGCAGCGTGCGCCGGTGATGCTGGTGGTCGAACTGACGGCGATCCTGACCACCGTGCTGTGCTTCATTCCAGACACCGCAGTGCCGACTTTCGTCGCCGCGCAAATCGCTGTGTGGCTGTGGTTCACCGTCCTGTTCGCCAACTTCGCCGAGGCCTTGGCCGAAGGTCGCGGCAAGGCCCGTGCCGACAGCCTCAAGGCCGGCAGCGAAGGCCTCAGTGCCCGGCGCAAGACCGGCAACGGCAGCTTTCAGGTGGTGCCCGCCGCTAATCTGCGAAAAGGGGATGTGGTGCGCGTCGAAGCCGGGGAGATGATCCCCGGTGACGGCGAGGTGATCGAAGGCATCGCGGCGGTCAACGAAGCGGCGATCACCGGTGAATCGGCCCCCGTGATTCGCGAGTCCGGTGGCGACCGTTCGGCCGTCACCGGCAACACTCGGCTGGTGTCCGACTGGCTGCTGGTGAAGATCACCGCCAACCCCGGTGAGTCGACCCTGGACCGCATGATCGCCCTCGTCGAAGGCGCCAAACGGCAGAAGACCCCAAACGAAGTGGCGCTCGATATCCTGCTGATCGGCCTGACCCTGATCTTTCTGCTGGTTGTAGTGACCCTGCAGCCGTTCGCCCATTTCGCCAACGGCAGCCTGCCGCTGGTGTTCCTGGTGGCGCTGTTGGTCACGTTGATTCCAACCACCATCGGCGGCTTGCTGTCGGCCATCGGTATCGCCGGTATGGATCGCCTGGTGCGCCTGAACGTGATCGCCAAGTCCGGTCGTGCGGTGGAAGCGGCGGGGGACGTGCACGTCCTGCTGCTGGACAAGACCGGAACCATCACTTTCGGTAACCGTCGTTGCTCGGCAGTATATGCCGCGCCTGGCGTGACAGCCGGGGAGTTGGCCGAAGGCGCGTTGCTCGCCTCGCTGGCTGACGACACTGCGGAAGGCAAGTCGATCGTCGAGTACCTGCGCGGCACCCATCCGCAACCGGAACCGTCCGCTGAAGTGCTGACAGCCGTGCCATTCAGTGCCGAAACCCGGTTGTCCGGTGTCGACTATCAGGGGCGCGTGTACCGTAAGGGCGCGGTGGATTCGTTGCTGGCGTTCGTTGGCCTCAAGCGTGCCGATCTGGCACCGGCCCTGTCCCGTGAAATTGACAAGATCGCCCAAAGCGGCGGCACCCCGTTGCTGGTGTGTGCCGACGGCAAGTTGCTCGGGGTGATCCACCTCAAGGACGTGGTCAAGCCCGGTATCCGCGAGCGTTTCGCCGAGTTGCGCAAACTGGGGATCCGCACCGTCATGGTCACCGGCGACAACCCGTTGACCGCCGCTGCCATCGCCGCTGAGGCGGGGGTGGACGATGTGTTGGCCGAAGCTACGCCGGAGAAAAAACTGGCACGCATTCGTCACGAGCAAAACGACGGTCGTCTGGTCGCCATGTGCGGCGACGGCGCCAACGACGCCCCGGCCCTGGCCCAGGCGGACGTCGGCATGGCGATGAACGACGGCACGCAGGCGGCCCGTGAAGCGGCCAACATGGTCGACCTCGACAGCGATCCGACCAAGCTGCTGGACGTGGTGCAGATCGGCAAGGAGTTGCTGGTCACCCGCGGTGCGCTGACGACCTTTTCCATCGCCAACGACGTGGCCAAGTATTTCGCAATCCTGCCGGCGCTGTTCGCCGCGATCTAGCTCAATGTGATGCACCTGAGCAGCCCGCAGAGCGCGATTCTCTCGGCGATAGTGTTTAACGCCCTGATCATTGTGGTGCTGATTCCGCTGGCGCTACGCGGTGTGCGGGTTCATGCGGCGAGTGCGGCAGCGTTGTTGCGGCGCAATCTGTTGATCTACGGCTTGGGCGGAATTCTTGTGCCGTTCGTGGGCATCAAGGCGATCGACATGCTGTTGACGGCGTTGCATCTGGTTTGACTGCCCCCCCTGTAGGAGCGAGCTCGCTCGCGATGGTGGTAAACGATAACGCGCCCTTTCTGATACAGCGCGGCGCCTTCAGATCCATCGCGAGCAAGCTCACTCCTACAGGTTTTTTCTGTGAATTCGAGGATTTTCAAATGTCCACATTGATACGCCCGGCCCTGAGCCTGCTTGTCCTGATGACGCTGATCACCGGCGTCGCTTATCCGCTGGTGGTCACCGGCGTGGCCCAGGTCGCGTTCCCGGATCAGGCCAACGGCAGCCTGGTGCGGGATGCCGAGGGCAAGGTCCGCGGGTCCTCTCTGATCGCTCAGGATTTCGTCGGCGACGCCTGGTTCCATCCGCGTCCTTCGGCCGGTGCCTTTGCCACCGTGTCGAGCAGTGCCAGCAACCTGTCGCCGAGCAATCCGGTGCTGGCGACGCGGGTGATCGACGATGCCAGCAAACTGCTGGTGCCAGGCCAGGGACCGGTTCCATTGGCGCTGCTCACTACGTCCGGCAGCGGTCTCGATCCGCACTTGCCACCGACGGCGATTGCCTATCAACTGGCGCGTGTCGCGATGGCGCGCAATCTGCCAGTAGCGACCCTGCAACAACTGCTGGACGCCCACATCGAGCAACCATTGGTAGGCCCGCCGGTGGTGAATGTGCTTGAGTTGAATCGAGCGCTGGAAAACCTGTAAATCAGAGGCGCGGCCAATCGCGGGCAAGCCCGCTCCCACAGGAGTACGCATTCCAAATTGTGGGAGCGAGCCTGCTCGCGAAGGCGTCAGAACAATTGATATATCAATTCCAGAAAAAAAGAGAGCTTCATACATGAGCAACTCCGGCCGCGCCGACGCGCTGTTAGCAGACCTGCCCCGCGACGGCCGTGGCCGGCTCAAAGTGTTTCTCGGTGCCGCGCCGGGTGTCGGCAAGACCTACGCCATGCTGCAGGCGGCCCACACCCAGTTGCGCCAAGGGGTGAAGGTTATCGCCGGCGTCGTCGAAACCCACGGCCGGGCCGAAACCGAAGCACTGCTCGGCGGCTTGCCGCAGCAGCCGTTGGTGCGTTCCGAGTACCGTGGCGTGTTGCTCGAAGAAATGGACCTCGACGGTCTGCTCCTCGCCAAACCGAAACTGGTGCTGGTCGACGAACTGGCGCACACCAACGCACCGGGCAGCCGTCACGAAAAACGCTGGCAGGACATTCAGGAACTGCTCGCCGCCGGCATTGACGTGTACACCACAGTCAACGTCCAGCATCTGGAAAGCCTCAACGACCAGGTGCGCGGCATCACCGGCGTGCAGGTCCGCGAAACCCTGCCGGACTGGGTATTGCAGGAAGCCTACGAACTGCTGCTGATCGACTTGCCACCACGGGAGCTGCTGGAGCGATTGCGCGATGGCAAGGTCTATGTGCCGGAGCAGGCGCGATGCGTTCTTTTCCCAGACCAACCTGACGGCCCTGCGCGAACTGGCGATGCAAACCGCGGCGGCTCAAGTCGATAATGATCTGGCCCAAGGGTATCGTCAGTTGGGGCAAGCGGCGCCGGCGGTGCGCGGGCGTTTGCTGGTAGGAGTCGACGGCGATGCCCAGGCCGAACGCCTGGTGCGGCATGCCAGTCGCGTGGCCCAGCGGCGGCACTTGCCCTGGAGCCTGGTGCACGTGGACAACGGCAGTGTGCGTGATGAGCAGTCCCGCCTGCGTCTGCAGAGCGCCCAGCAACTGGCCGAACGATTGGGCGGTGAAGTGGTGTTGCTGCGCGCCGGTGAAGTGGCGAAAACCCTGATCCAGCATGCCGCCGAACGCCGCGCCAGCCTGGTGCTGGTCGGCCAGTCCCGGCCGAGACTGCGCCGACGTCTGTTCGGTGGCGGACTGGCGGCGCGACTGCTGCGTAATGCACGGGGGCTGGAGATCAACGTTCTCGACGGCGATCATCAACAGCTTCAACCCCATCGGCGGTCGATGCACTCACTGGTCTGGTTCGACTACGCATTGGCCGTGGTTGCGACGGTTCTGGCCAGCGCCCTGGCCTGGGCGGTGGCGAGCGTGCTGCCGCTGCCGAACATCTCCCTGGTGTTCCTTGCGGCGGTGTTGCTGGTGGCGGTGCGCAGCAGCCTCGGGCCGGCGCTGGCCTGTGCGGCGCTGTCGTTCCTGACCTATGACTTCCTGTTCATTCCACCGAATTTCTCTTTCAGCATCCAGCGCGAAGAAGACGTGCTGACCTTGCTGTTTTTCCTGCTGATGGCGGCCCTCACCGGCAACCTTGCGGCGCGCCAGCGCAGGCAATTGCAGGCATTGCGCGATACCCAGGAAGAGACCACCGAACTGCTCGACCTTTCACGCAAACTTACTGCCGCCACTGACCGTCAGGCTGTGGTCAGTGCGGCCGCCCAGCACCTCAATGGTTGGAGCGATGTGCAACTGTGCCTGCTCAATCGCGACGGGCAAAACGGCTGGAAAGTCGAAACCGGTGGCCCCCTGGAGTTCAGCGAGGCCGAGCGCGCCGCTGCTGATTGGGCCTGGCAGCACGATCAACCCGCCGGTGCAGGCACCGGTACTTTGCCGTTCGGTCGCTGGTGGTGGTGGCCATTGTCGGTAGAAGACGGCCCGCTGGCGTTGCTTGGCGTGTGCGCCAGGGAAGGCCAGACCCTGAGTGGCCAGCGCCGACGCTTGTTGACGGCGCTCAGCCAACCATTGGCCCAGGCGCTGGCCCGGGCGCAACTGGCCGATGATCTGGAAGCGGCGCGGCTGCACGGCGAAACCGAGCAACTGCGCAGCGCCTTGCTGGCGTCGGTGTCCCATGATTTGCGTACACCGCTGACGTCCATGCGCGGCAGTATCGACAGCCTGCTGGCCCTGGGGGAAGCGATCCCGCTGGAGGACAGACGCGAGCTGCTCGAAGGCACCCGCGATGAAGCCGAGCGCCTGGACCGCTACATTCAAAACCTGCTCGACATGACGCGCCTCGGCCATGGTGCCTTGAAGCTGGCGCGGGACTGGGTGTCACCGGCAGACATCGTCGGCAGTGCGCGCAATCGCCTGCGGGCAGTCCTTGCGCCGTTGCAGGTCAGCACCGAGGTGCCGGCCGAGTTACCGTTGCTGTATGTGCATGCCGCGCTGATCGAACAGGCACTGGTCAACGTGATGGAAAACGCCGCGCGGTTTTCGCCACCCCACGGGCGTTTGCAATTGCGCGCCGGGGCCGATGACAGTGAGCTGTTTTTCTCGGTCTGTGATGAGGGGCCGGGGATTCCGGAAGAGGAGCGGGCGAAGATTTTCGACATGTTCTATACCGCGGCCCGGGGTGATCGTGGCGGGCAGGGTACCGGGCTGGGGCTGGCGATTTGTCAGGGCATGGTCGGTGCCCATGGCGGGCGGATCAGCGTCGCCGACGGAATCGAGGGGCGTGGCACCTGCATCACGTTGCACCTGCCGCTACAGGCTCAGCCGGGATACGAAAGTGAAGCCTGATCGCGCTTGCGCTACTCTCTTGCCACTTCTTTGTGTTGATGTGAATTCATGAGCCAGACCGCGACCATTTTGGTCATTGACGACGAACCGCAGATATCAGCCTCGCTTCCCAAGGCTACAAAGTGCTGGAGGCGGGTACCGGCAGTGAAGGATTGGCGCAAGCTGCGTTGAACAAACCGGACTTGCTGGTGCTCGACCTCGGCTTGCCGGACATGGACGGCCAACAGGTATTGCGCGACTTTCGCGAGTGGTCGACGGTGCCGGTGCTGGTGCTCTCGGTGCGCGCCAGTGAAGGGCAGAAAGTCGAGGCTCTGGATGGCGGCGCCAATGACTACGTGACCAAGCCTTTCGGTATTCAGGAGTTCCTGGCGCGGATTCGTGCGTTATTGCGCCAGGCCCCGGCAGGCGAGGCACAACAAGCGGCGCTGAGCTTCGGCCCGTTAACGGTCGACCTGGCGTATCGCCGGGTACTGCTCGACGATGTCGAAGTCGCGCTGACCCGTAAGGAATACGCTGTGCTGGCGCAACTGGCGCGGCATCCCGGGCGGGTGATCACCCAGCAGCAATTGCTCAAGGACATCTGGGGGCCGACCCATACCGAAGACACTCACTACCGGGCACTTGCGTCAGAAACTGGCGGATGACCCGACCCAGCCCAGGTTCATCGTCACTGAGGCAGGGGTGGGGTATCGGTTGTTGAGTGAGGGTAGCCTTTAGATCTTCGTTGTCTGATCTGACCTCATCGCGAGCAAGCTCGCGATGAGGCCTTTACATTCTCCCGAGAGTTTTCAGGCGCTCAGTTCTGCTCATTTTCATATCGGTCCAGCGTATCCCGTGCAATCTCCCGTCCCAGCGCGATCAACTCCGGCGCCTTGTAGAACTCGAAAAACCGACACACGCGCTTGGGCACGTTGATCAGGATGTCCGGCGGATACCCGGCAATCTTGTACTGCGCCAGCGACGTCTGCATCACCTCAAAACTCTGGTTGATCAAATCCAGCAAGGACGCCGGCCCGACGTTGTCGATGATGAACGAACCGGTGGCGGAGCGGGGGGCGCCACTGGTTTCCGGAGCGGCCGCGGGTTGCTGCGCCTCGGGCTCGGCGGATTCGATCCAGGGGTTGAGCTCCGCACCTTCGGCCTTCAAGGCTTCCTGTTCCAGAATCAACAATTGCTCGGCTTGTTTGCGCCGGAACGGCAACTTCGAGCCGACGGAGTTGATCAGACTGTCGAAGCGGGTCTTGAAGGCGGCGGGACGCTGGATAACCGGCAATTGATAGTGGCGCTGGTTGGTGGAGTTGAGGTTGACCGCGATAATCAAGTCGCAATGGCTCGACACCACCGGCACGATCGGCAGCGGGTTGAGAATGCCGCCGTCCACCAGCATGCGGTTGCCTTGCATCACCGGGGTAAACAGGCTGGGAATCGCTGCCGAGGCGCGCATGGCCTGATGCAGGCAGCCTTCCTGGAACCAGATCTCCTGCTGGTTGGTCAGGTCGGTGGCAACCGCGGTGTAGGGGATACGCAAATCTTCGATGTTGATCTCGCCAACGATCTTGCGGATTTGTCCGAAGACTTTCTCGCCACGGATCGCGCCCAGACGAAAGCTGACGTCCACCAGGCGCAACACGTCGAGATAATCCAGGCTCTCGATCCAGTCGCGGTAGTCATTGAGTTTGCCGGCGGCGTAGATCCCGCCCACCACCGCGCCCATGGAGCATCCGGCGATACAGGCAATGTCATAGCCGCGCCGTTCGATTTCTTCAATGACACCGATATGTGCATAACCCCGGGCTCCACCCGAGCCCAATACCAGTGCGACACGCTTTTTCATGGATCGCCCTCGTTTGAATGATTCAACAATGCACCCACAATCGCCATGGTCGTTCGAGGGGACAAGAGCGTCGTATTTTCGACACTCCATGGCGGCACATGGTTATTCTTGTCGGCGCTATAGTTGCACGGCGACCAACGGCACTTTTCAGGTGCCACAGCGTCTTACCTGCATGACTGTTTACCTATTTTTGAGGAGTGAGTGATGAAAGCCTGGATCTGCGTGCCATTGATTGCCCTGGCGCTGGCCGGTTGTGCCGGCAAAACCGCTTATCGCGACAGCTGCGGTAGTAACCTGGATGCGGCATGGCATGAACTGGACCTGGCCAAAGCCGAAGGTTTCGCCGGGACCGTCAGCTACTCCAAGGCCCTGTCGCTGTTGACCGCGGCCAAGACCCAGCAGCAGTTCGAGGGGTTCGAAGGCTGCACCAAGAAAGCCGAGAAGGCTCGCTTCTATATTCGTGAATCGCGCGCAGGGCGTTAAAAGCAAAAAACGGTGACAAGCTCTAAACTGCAAGAGTCTTCGAGCTTGCAGCCTGGAGCTTGCAACCTGGCGCTGTTTACGGAGTAAACCCCCATGATCGATCGGTTGGTGGCTCGGGTTCTGGGCCTGGAAGTTCGTCTGCTGGCCTGTCAGGCCCGCTTGAAAGAGCGTACAGACCCTGAAGCGTTACATGATCTGCGTACAACCATGCGACGGTTACGCAGTCTGTTGCGACCCTTGCGCGGGTTGCCCGGCGTCGAACAACTGGAAGCAGCGGCCTCCCGGATGGGCGATCTGACCACACCATTGCGTGATCGCGAAGTGCTGGCGGCGTACCTGCTCCAGCACCATCAACCCCAAGCCGCACAGTGGCGCATGGCGCAAATGGCCGAGGCTTACCCGGCCGTGGCGACCAGTCCCGAACTCGCGCAAATGCTGATCGTCCTCGATGCGTTTCCGCGTTTTCTGCGTGCCGCTCAGCGCCAGGGATTGCTCAAGGGCCTGCGCAAGCGCATCGAAAAACGCCTGGGCAAGCAATGGAAAAAACTCGACGAGGCACTGCACGATCCGACCCACGATCGTCATCGGCTGCGCCTGCTGATCAAGCGCGTGCGCTATGGCATCGATGCTTACCCCGAACTGGACCGTTTGCCGAAAGCGGCCATGCCTCGGCTGAAATCGGCCCAGGGTGCGCTGGGCGACTGGCATGATTGCGTGCAATGGCTGGCGATGGCTGAACGGGAAGCGGATTTGCAACCCTGTGTTGCCGTGTGGGAAGCCACTATGGCCGAGGCCGAAACCCGAGCGGACTGCGTTCTGGAAAAATTCAGCAAGGCCTGTTTCAAATCCTGAGACCACTCGAGATCCTTTGTGGGAGCGAGCTTGCTCGCGATGAGGTCGAGACATTCAACATTGATGTTGGCTGTCCGGGCACTATCGCGAGCAGGCTCGCTCCTGCAGGTTATATGTCCGGCACGAGCCTTGTGCGACTCATCTGTCAGTCAATTTGGCCGGAATAGGCGATGTATCCACGTCGCCAGATGGTTAAGATCCCTTCATCTTTTTCCATTCCCAGAGGTTTTCATGCGTTTTTCCGAACTGCTCAACGCTGTCCGCAGCCAGCCGATGGAGCTGTCTATCCCGGCCTCATGGGCCCAGGGGCGAGCCAGTTTCGGTGGCCTGGTGGCCGCTTTGCAGTACGAAGCCATGCGCGCCCGGGTTCCGGCGGATCGGCCGGTGCGTTCGTTGGCAATCACCTTTGTCGGCCCGGTTGAGCCCGAGGTGCCGGTCAGTTTTGACGTCGAGGTGCTGCGCGAAGGCAAGGCCGTCAGCCAAGTGCTGGGCCGGGTGATACAGAAGGGCCAGGTGGTGACGTTGATCCAGGGCAGCTTCGGCGCCTCGCGACCTTCGGAAGTGGCGGTGGCCGCTGAACCGGCACCTGAAATGAAGCACTGGGATGAATGCCAGGAATTGCCTTTCGTCGAAGGCGTCATCCCGGAGTTCATGCGGCATCTGGCGATGCGCTGGAGTGTCGGCGGGCTGCCGTTCAGCGGTAGCACATGCCGGCAAATGGGTGGCTGGGTACGCTTGCGCGGCGACGTAAAGGAAGAGGCTATCGGCGAGGCGCATATCCTGGCGCTGGTGGACGCCTGGCCGCCGGCCCTGATGCCGTTTTTGAAGAAGCCGGCGATGGGCAGCACGCTGACCTGGACCATCGAATTCGTGCAGCCGCTGCTGGAACTGAACACCCTGGACTGGTGCAAATACCTCGTCGAAACCGAATACGCCGCCGATGGCTACGGGCATGCCGCCGCAAAAATGTGGAGCGCGGATGGCCGGTTGATCGCCATGAGCCGGCAGACCGTGACTGTGTTCGCCTGATCAGTGACGGCGGTGGCGCTCACGCCAGGCGCGCCACCAGCCGCCGCTGAGGAAGAACCGTGGAAACGTTAGAAACTGCTCGACCAACAGGCGTGATACCGCATCCTTGCGATCACTGAAGGGTTCGGAGGCTTGGGTCTCCAGGTTGTGGCCGTGGCGTTGCAAGGCCAGCGCCGCAATCACACCGATTACGCCGATGGCGATATTTGCCAGGCTCAGGCTGAACACCCCGGTCACAATCAGCAGAAATGCCACGATGAACAGCGGCACCGCGATCAGGTGCAGCACCAGATTGGTCGGGTGCTGATGATTGTTCGGGTAGGCTCGCCATTGCCAGGCGGGTAGGTTGGGGTGACGTTTGCCCATGATGCCGATCCTCTATCCATGTTGAACACATGTGATTAAGAATAGGCCCGGCCAATGCTTGCGGCGAATCAAGGCTGGCTATTGGCTTGATAGGTGCCATGACTGGAATAGATGGTGCCAGTTCTGAAGCCTTCGCGAGCAAGCCCGCTCCCACATTTTGACCGTATTCCAATGAAAGAACGCGGTCGCCTGTGGGAGCGGGCTTGCCCGCGAAGAGGCCCTCAAAGTTTGAGCTGACCTATCGCCTTGCTTAATTCCCCGGCCAACGCCGCCAGCTCATTGCTGGTGATCGCCGACGTCACCGTCTGCTGCACCGTGTTCTCGGTCACGTCACGGATGCTCACCACCGCCCGGTTCATCTCCTCCGCCACCTGGCTCTGCTGCTCGGCCGCCACCGCGATCTGCGTGTTGCTTTCACGCATCTGCGCCACCGCTCCGGTGATCTCGGCCAATGCCGCGCCGGCCTCTTGCGCCTGTTGTACGCAGTCGTCGGCCTTGAACGCGCTCTCTTGCATGAAATCCACGGCGTCCCGTGTGCCGGCCTGCAACGCCGAGACCATGAGGGTGATCTCATCCGTGGAGGCCTGCACGCGTTTGGCGAGGTTGCGTACTTCATCGGCGACTACCGCGAAACCGCGACCCATTTCGCCGGCCCGGGCCGCTTCGATGGCGGCGTTGAGCGCCAACAGGTTGGTCTGCTCGGCGATGCTGTGAATCACGTTGACCACGCCGTTGATTTTCTGGCTGTCCTCGGCCAGGCGTTGAATCATCTCGGCAGTCTGCTGGACGCCGGTGGACAGTCCGGCAATCGACCGCTGCACCCGTGTCACAACCGCCTGCCCGCTGCCGGCCAGGGTATCGGCCGATTGCGAAAGGTCACGGGTGGCACCCGCGTGTTGAGCGATGTGATAGACCGTGGCGGTCATTTCATTGATCGCTGTGGCGGCCTGATCGGTTTCGCTTTGCTGGCCCAGCATGCCGTGGCGTACTTCATTCATGCTGGCCGCCAGCCGTGCGGCGCCGACGTCCAGTTGCCGGGCGGTGCTGGCGACGGTGTTGACCACCCGTTGATAACCGGCCTGCATGGCATTGAAGGCGTTGGCCATTTGCCCGACTTCGTCGCCACAAGCCAATGGCACGCGGGCCGACAGATCGCCGGTTTTCTCCACGTGCAACATGACGTCTTTCAAGGTGTTGAGTTGGCTGAGCAGGAAGCGGATCAATAACTGCGATGCACCTAGCATTGCCAGCATCAGGATGAACACCGCCACCGCGTAGTTGGCAAAACGCTCGTTGAACACCTGGCTCAGGCTCGGACCATGGGCAATTACGGCGACCCGTTGGCCGTCGGCACGGGTAAACACTTCGGCACCCATCAGTGGATTGTCACCGAACAGCGGCATCACGTTGATCTCGATCCAGCCATTGGCGTCGGCCAGTTCTTGCATGGAGTGTTCATTGAGCGTGGGTGCCTGTCCTCGGCCGAACGCAAGCAAGTTGTCAGCGTGGGGCAGCGTTTGCCCGGCGGGCCAGGCTTCGAGCAATCGCGCCTGAGCCTGGGCCGAAGCCTGGGCGGCGTGACTGCGGGCCTGCTGTTCAAGTTGCACCGCATACAGCACCAGCAACAGGGTGGTGACGAAAGCGACGGCATTGACCGCCCAGAATTTGTATTTCAGCGAGATATTGCTAAGCCAGGCACCCATGGAGGTCTTCTCTGATAGCGGAAACAGTTTTGGCAAGACGCCATCATTGTGCCGCTATGCAGGTGACTGATTCTTGATGCAGATCAACTTCAAACCTGTGGGATTTATGGCAATCAGGAGATTAATGGCAGACCATAAAACGCCCGCGCGCACGCGGTTGTATGCGCTGCCAGATCCTCTTGGCTTTCCCCGCGATGCAGTGCCACTTCACGCAGTACTTCGGTCAGGTACGCCGGCTCGTTTCGCCCGTTTTTCGGCTTGGGGCGCAGGCTGCGCGGCAGTAGATACGGTGCGTCGCTTTCGAGCATCAGGCGTCCGCGCTTGATCTCCTTGACCAGTGGGTGCAAATGCGTGCCCCGGCGCTCGTCGCAGATCCAGCCGGTAATACCGATGTGCAAGTCCAGGTCGAGATAGCTGAACAGTGCCTTCTGCTCTCCAGTGAAGCAGTGCACTACGGCAGCCGGCAGTCGGTCGCGGAAGTCGCGCAGGATTTCCAGCAGACGCTGGCTGGCGTCGCGTTCGTGCAGAAAAACCGGCAGCTGCAATTCGACGGCCATGGCCAGGTGTTCTTCGAGGACCTTCTCCTGTTGCGGGCGCGGCGAGAAATCACGGTTGAAGTCCAGCCCGCATTCGCCCACGGCCACCACATTCGGCTCCAAGAGCAAGCTGCGCAAACGTCGGGCGCTGTCGGCGTTCCAGTCGCTGGCGCAGTGAGGGTGAATACCGGCGGTGGCGAACAGGCGCTGGGCGCTTTTGTCCAGTTGCTGGCACAGCTCAAGGGCCTGTTCACTGCCCTCGACACTGGTGCCGGTCAGCACCAGTTGGCACACGCCGGCCGCGTAGGCGCGGTCAAGTACGGCCTGGTGTTTGTCGGCAAAACTGGCGTTGGTCAGGTTGACGCCGATATCGATGAGTTGCATGGTGCTACCTCGGCCCAAAGGCCGGAAAGCATATCAGAGCCGTGGATTTATAAGAAAAACCAAGAACTACAACGGGTTAACGCTGTCTCTTGAGCCGCGGAACAGGCCTGGTTGGTAGTTTTGCCATCATTGTGCCAGTCTTTCGCACGTTGCCAGCGCCTTGGGCGCTCTGTTTTTGTCGCCGCGCTTGATGGTTTTCGTCATTGAAGCGGGCCTCATATTCTTTCCGGAGAGTGGATGATTCGTCCCTCGGTTTTGCTACTGCTGTGTTGTTCGCTGCTACTGCCAATGACGGCGGTCGCGCGTCTGCCCGGGCCGCTGCAAGCCGTACCGGCCAGCAAGGTGCGCGATCTTGCGGAAATACGCAGCAGTCGTGTGCTGCGGGTGTTGGTCAACCAGAGCCGCAACAGTTCCGGTGAAGTCCAGGGGCAGGCGATCGGGCTCGAATACCATCGCCTGAGAGCGTTCGAGCAATACCTCAACGGCCACGCCCGTGACGGTCAGGAAATCACCCTCAAGATCATTCCCAAGGCCAAGGATCAACTGCTTGGCGCATTGCAGCGCGGGGAGGGCGATCTGGTGGCGCCAGGCGAGTTGCTCGATCTGCAACCCGGCTTCGCCGTCAGCACCAGTCAGCCGATTGCCAGCAACATCCCATTGGTCCTGGTGGGCATCAAGGGCGAACGCCGCTACACCAGGCTTGAACAGCTTTCCGGCAAGACCCTGGCATTACCCGCAGGCAGCGCCGCCGGGGATGCCGTCAGCCAGATCAATCAAAAGCTCGCCTTGCACAAACTGCCACCGGTCACGATCGAATGGGTCGATCCGAGCCTTGCCGTCGAGGATGTACTGGAGATGGTGCAGGGCGGGATCTTCCACCTGACCATCGTTGAGCAACCGATCGCCGAACGCTGGGGCAAGATCCTGCCGAAGCTGCGTTTCGACAAACAGGTACTCGTCAGTGATCCGGGAGAGGAATTCTGGTTCGTGCGCCGTGATGCCTCAATGCTGCGGGCCAGCATTGATCGCTTCCTCACTGCCTACAAAAAACCATCGGATCAGGACGCCGCGTTCCTGCGGATCTATCGTCGTCTCTATCAAGTGCACTATCCACTGGCCAAGGCGGACCGACAGCGCCTGGAAAAACTTCGCCCGGTGCTGCAGAAACATGCCGACGCCCAGGGCATGGACTGGCTGAACCTGGCGGCGCTGGCCTTTAAGGAGTCATCCCTGCAACCCGTTACCCGCAGTGGCGGTGGCCCCACCGGTCTGATGCAGATCACGTCTTCTGCGGCGCAGCGGGTGGGGGTCAACAATATTCAGGACCTTGATGGCAATGTGCAGGCCGGGGCCAAGTACCTGGCGATGATCCGGCGCAAATTCTTTGCCAGTCCGAAACTCAACGAGCGCGAACGCATGGCCTTCGTGCTGGCGGCCTACAACATTGGGCCGGAGCGGGTGCAAGGCATGCGCGCCGAAGCCCGTCGGCGAGGTTTGAATCCCAACCAGTGGTTCTTCCAGGTCGAGCGCATTGCCATGGAGCAAGTGGGTATGGGGCCTGTCAGCTATGTTAATAGCGTGAACAAGTATTACTTGGCGTTCGATCGGGAGCGGGAGTCGTTGGAGCCCCAGGGGCAAAAGTTTGTCTCACGCAAATGATCAACTAATCTGATTGTTATTACGGGTTTTTTGCGCTTTTAGAATTTGAATTACTGATTAATATAGCGGCCAACCAACACACACTGACAAGGAATGAAACAGCATGAGCACTCTGATCAATAAGGTACTGTCTACACGCGCCGGCTACGGCCTGACCATTCTGCGCATTGTGGTCGGCATTATCTTCGCCGCTCACGGTTCGCAGAAGCTCTTCGGGGCATTCGGTGGCTATGGTCTGGCTGGAACTGCGCAGTACATGGAAAGCCTCGGACTGACGCCGGGTTACCTGATGGCGGCACTCGCGGGCGGCACCGAATTCTTCGCCGGCCTGGCCCTGATCATCGGCTTGCTGGTTCGCCCGGCCGCGCTGGGCCTGATCTTCCTGTCGCTGGTCGCGATTTTCTCGGTGCACATCAGCAACGGTCTGTTCATGGCCAACAACGGTTATGAGTTTGCCCTGGCGTTGCTCGGTGGCAGTATCGCGGTATTGATCGAAGGTGCGGGCAAGCTCTCGGCGGACCGTGCCATCGCCGGTTGACTGCTCTGGCTCAACGAAAAGGCCCGCATTGTGCGGGCCTTTTTTGTTGAGCGTCATTCTTGACACTGTCCAGTCAGCTTCTCTAGGATGTTGCTCATGCGCCGATTTAAACAGCTACTTGCGGGGCGCCAGGTGACTCATTCAGTTGCCGATAGAAGCCGGAACAGGCTTCGAAATACCGCTAAAGCGCTGGTTCGGTGTTGCCTCTCACCTGCCATGCAGACTTTTGAGGCAGAGACACGACACAATGAATGCACTAAACCCCGTTGTACGTCCCGCGCCGATCACGGCACACCTGACCCAGCGCAATCCAAAAATCCTGCTTGGCGGCAAACATCAGCCGACGCTCTTGCGTTATCTCGATGGCTGGCCACGTCGTACCGGCGGTCCCGCCGCCTTCCTGATCCAGTTTGTCGAAGACGGTGAGTCGCTTGCTCGTTTCGCCGACAACAGTTTTGATCTGGCAGTGATTCAGTCCCCCAACCTCGAAGATGCGCCTGAAGTGATCCGGCAACTGACCCGCGTTGCCCGGCAAGGGCTGATTACCCGGCTTTAAAGCTCACGGGTACTCGATTGCCACGATGTATACACATTGCTCACCCGTCGGTGCCTGGACCCGGACTTCGGCGTCCAGCGCCTTGCCGATCAATGCGCGCGCCAGGGGCGAGTCGATGCTGATCAGGCCCTGTTTGAGGTCCAGTTCATCCGGCCCGACAATGCGGTAGCGCGACTCTTTGCCATCCTCGTCCTCGATCGTGACCCAGGCGCCGAAATAGACCTTGTTCGGATCGCTGGGTTTTTCGCTGACAACCTTGAGCGCTTCCAGGCGTTTGGTGAGAAAACGCACGCGGCTGTCGATCTCTCGCAGCATCTTTTTGCCATAGGTATATTAGCACTCCTACCAAATACATACTATTTCCCCCGAGTCCCTCTCAAAAGGGGGTGGCTTTCTGCATTTCTCCACCGTAGGCTATATGTAAGATTCGCATAATAAATACTAAATACTATGACTGCGTGAGAGACGCTGGGGATGGGAGACGATGGCTTACGTAGCCAAAGTGAAGGTTCGGTACCGGAACGACGATACGGGGCGTGAGATCCAGCTGCCCGGTGTGCTGACGCAGGGGGGGGTGTTGATCTCGCACCTGAGATATCTGGCAAGCGAGCCAACTAAGAGTGCGTCGTGGAGGGAAAGGAGCGCGTTCGCGGTGAGGATTCTGATCCAGTACCTCAATGCGAATGCGGGCAGGTTCGAGGAGACAAGAGAGCTGTTGGCTGCCTTCGCTCAAGCGATCGAATTTGGGACGATCAACACCGAGACCCTGAACGATCCGAGTGGCCTGTACTGGGTACCTCGAAAACCCGATGACTTCCGTACGCTTTTGTACCACCTAACGAAGTACACGGATTGGTTGGCTGACCGTCCGGAGTACCACACCAAACGCGCGAATCCTTTCCGCAAGGCGAACTCTGCAGAGGAGAGGATGAATTGGTGCGCCTATTACAACAAGGAGGCCGGCGTCTTCCTGTCTCACTTGAGCGATCCCGATGAGGCGGCCAGGAGGAATGAGTTGGTTCGAGGTATTCGGACGAGCAGGACACCGAAGTCAAGTGGGCGCGTGATTAAGCGATTTCCGGAGAATGAGATCCACAACCTATTGGTCAATGGTTGGGTGCGCCGTAGTGAAGACCCTGATGCCGGCAAGCACGCCTTCATCGATTACAAAGGGCGAGCGCTGACCTTACTGATGCACTATGGGGGTATCAGAAAAAGTGAGGCGTTCCAGCTTTACCTGCAGGACATCATTGTTGACAGAAAACGAGGCGAGGCGGTGGTCAGGATTTACCACCCCTCATTTGGGGCGTCTCCTGACGAACGATATGGCTCTAGGAGAGAGTTTCTAGCGCGCCGGTATCGATTAAAACCTAGAACTGATTATCCGAGATCTGAAGCACTGCATGCGGGTTGGAAAGCCCCCTTATTGAATGACGCCACTCAAAGGTATTTTCAGGTGCAGTTTTCGCCCGTTTCGATGGCGAAAGAATTTCTGCATACCTTCGAGCACTACTTGGCGTATCAGCGAGTTGATGCGCCTGTAGGTGCGGAACATCCCTACGCCTTTACCAATAGCAAAGGTGAGCCTGAGACCCTGAAAAATTTTACGCGTCAGCATAAGAATGCGGTAAACCGGATCGGTCTGGAGCATGAAAAGCAGTTGGGTACTACGGAGCATGGCCATCGGCATGCCTATGGGTTCCGACTGCACGCTTATGGTTTATCGCAAATCGAGATTCAGAAGGCTTTGCATCATAAGCATCCGGATTCATGTTTGGTCTATATCAATCAAACGGATGAGGAGTTAAGGGCTAGCTTTGAGCATGCTGAGAAAGTTTCCAAAGATCGATTGTTAAAAAATAAAGAATAAATCAGATAAAACGAAACAGCATTTAAAGGCTGTGGCGTAATCCGACGAAAAGTGAGTGGCACGTGGCAAAGAATAACAATGCATTTTTGAGTTATGCAGAGGCTTCAGCTGTTGTCTCGAAAATAGGTGTTGCGTCCTATGAGGATTATTTGGCGATATATAAGCAGTATCCCGGCCTGCCAAGTAACCCGGCCCAAGTTTATAAGGGTGAATATAAGGGGTGGTCTCATTATAAAGGTGGTCTACGAATTTATTCTACCTTTGACGAAGCCAGAGATGCAGTAATTAAGCTGGGTATAAAAACATGGCCAGAATATCAAAAGCGCTACAAAGAGGATCCACAGCTCCCCTGCAGCCCGGTTCGCCAATACGGCGAAACGTATCGAGGATTCACCGAGTTCAGCGGTCAGGCTAAGCCAGACCGATATGCCACGATGGCGGAAGCTTCTAAGGCCGCCGTGCGCTTGGCAATGAAAGGTAGAACTGACTACAAAGCACGTTATTATCAAGACCCATTACTTCAAAAAAGTCCAGAATCTTACTATTCGGACGAGTGGAAGGGGTGGGCGTATTTTTTAAAAGTCGATAACACTCCTAGGGCTGGTAAAGACAAGTACGATACCTATGATAAGTTTGTAGTGGCGGTGCGTGGTCTGAATATTACTGGTCAGGTTGAATATAAAGCCCGTTACAAAGAAGATCCCAAGCTTCCCTCGAGTCCCCATGTGGTTTATAAAAAAGATTGGATCAGCTGGCCTGAAGTGTTTGGGGTCAGCCCCTATCTTAAGAGATGCTCAACCTGGCAGGAAGCCAAGGCGGTGGCTGCGCCTTATCGATTTACTACCAGTACTGAGTATCAAGACGGCTGTTCGGCTGATGACCGGTTGCCCAAATATCCTACTGCTAGGTACAAGGATTTTCCGGGTTGGAACACATTCCTATTACCTGACAATTACAATTGTTTGGATGACGTCCGCTGTGCAGTGAAGATCATCGGCACTAAGAATAGTGCAGGATATAGAAATATTCGTTCGAAATATCCTATGTTGCCGGCGCATCCAGATCGGATGTTTGCTGATGAGTGGGTCGACTGGTACGACCTGTGCAACATTCCGCGCCACTACAATTACGAGGAACTTCAGGAACTCGTCAGGTCACGCGATTGTACGACGATCAGGGAATATAAGGAGTTAATGGCAAAGCTCAAAGATCCGAGAATGCCCAGTAGCCCTGAAGAGGTTTATCCGGAGTGGAAGAATTGGCATGTGTTTTTGGACAAGCCAGAGCCCTATACCTTTGAGTTCATTAAAGGTTGCGGTGTAGGTTGGATTCCGAGTGTTCAGAACTGGTTGAAAAGCGTGAAAGCTCAACCGGGTAAGGAGACGAATATTTGCCGCTTTATTCGTCATTTTATTGAGCCCTATGATTTGGGAAGGACGCCTCGAGACTTTTTGACAAGAAAAAGTACAGATATTAAACCTTTTAAGACACTGATGGAAAGTCAAGCGAGTAGGCAGATTGGAAGATCTATGTTGCTGGCTGTCAATGCCTATCTGGATTCAGTGTTAAAAAATGAACTCACAATTGAGGATGAAGATACAGGTGAGTTGGTTAGGGTAGAGGGTGCGAGCAACCCGTTGGCAACTTTGGAATTTAAGGGGGACGGTACACCCGGGCCTAGTGAGTCGACAAAGCCTGCATTAGCATTTCAGTATGTTGATATGATGAAGAAATGGATGGTTTCTGAAAGCGCTACCACTTTTTCTGAGTTGGCAGGCATTCATCAGTTTGATGCGGACTATTTTGAAGTAGATGAAAGTTTAATTGATCGTTCTGACCCAGATTGTGTTTTCAAAACGCAAGGCGACAAATTCCTGTTATGGTATCCGGGCTATTGGATGCATGCCTATGCACTTGTTTCAATTCCTGCGCGCGGACGCCAGATTGCCTACAACGACTCTGGTGAGTCCGACGAATACATTGCTGATATCGAAGGCGACAAAATTGTATGGATTAAGAATAAAAACCCGCTAGCCAAACGTAAAAACAAGCATGCGTTTATTCAGCGCTGCGACGATGACGCCTGGGGCATGCATTTCACCTCCAACAAGACCAGCTTTATGGGCAAGGGATACGACGTTCCTTGGGTGCCTGAGAAGCTGATTTACTGGATGATCAAGCTGCGTAAGTGGCAAGAAAAGTACAACCCTATCAAGCGTGCCATGCCGTGGTTGGAATGCAGGCGGACGAACCTGAACGAGGTGCAGCTCAAGCGTAAGGGGACTAACTGTTTTCTGTTCAGGTCTTTCAAGGAGGAGGAGCCGCCTGCTTACTCCGCGCGTCTCGCTGAGCGGTTGGCTGCAGCACTGTACTTTACCCAGCCTAAAAAGATGACTTTGGCCACCTTTGTTCAGGGGGGAAGCTACAGCACGTTGTCCCGTTACGATTCCAAGTACACGCCGCATAGTATGCGTGTCAGCCTGATCACTGCCTATGTGATGGATTTCGGTCTTCCGATTGAGGTGATCATGAAGCTGGCTGGGCATGCGTCGGTTGTCATGAGTATCTACTACGTGAAGGTGGGAGCTGCCGTCCTACGTCGTCGAATAGATGAGGGGGAAAAACTGGCGTTGAGGGAAAAGGCTTACGCGACGCAGGACATGCTCGCGCAAAACAGGCTTGATGAGCTGACTCACCAAATGGTCGCCAACAGTGAGCAAGCGTTGATGGCGCTGCGAGGGGGGAATGCTGGTAGTACCTTGGTTCGAGACTACGGATTGTGTCCGTATGCAGCGTCGCGTTGCGATGACGGCGGGCCAGCCGTAGGTGCGACGCAGGTGTGGCATGCTACTCCGGCGGGCTATCTTGGAATGCAGAACTGCATTCGTTGCCGGCACTTCATCACGGGGCCGATGTTCCTAGGCGGCTTGCTTTCGCTGTGGAATGAAATTTCCCTTCGCCTCAATTTTCTGTCGGAGCACTATTTTGACTTCGAGAAGGAAATCGAAGGCTGCGATGAAAAAATCGCGGAGCAAGACGATCTTGAGTACGACATGGAGCAGATCGGTGGCTTCTTTGATGAAAGCGTGCGCGACCGCACTGAACTCGAGAAGGGCAAACTGCAGTCTGAAAAGGAGAGTGTGGCCAAAAAAATGGACATGTTTCTGTGCGACATGCAGATGCTGACCAAGCAGATCAATGAATGCAAAGCGATGATTGCTGAACAGGACAGTGGACGCGATGGCCAGGTACAGCTTGTTGTGCATGATCAGAACGAATTCAAAGTCGAGATCGAGCAAACGTCGTTGTTCCAGCAACTGAATGAAGTGTGCGTCAACGCCAGTATTTTCCAGTCCGCCTCTGCTGACTTCGCAGCACCTCGCAGGTCACAGATGATTGACAACATGTCCCTGATCAACAGGATTCGGCCAGCGATGTGCAGCCTGAGTGAAAAGGAACAATTGGTGGTGGGGAACCAGGTGACGAAGTTCTTGCTGCAGAGGTTGAAGACTTGGGATCGCGTCGACCAAGTGGTAGCAGGGCAGGTTCTGCTGGAAGACTTGGGTGATGACGAGAGAATTACGAACGATGAGTTTATCGGGCTGTTGGCTTCGAAGACGCCTCGACTGTTGGATTTGAGAGAGGTGATGGTGTGACACCTGAAGAGATGTTGGCCCATTTAAAGGAAAAGGCACCACGGCAGCAGGAGACACTTGATGCTGTGTTCGCTGTGTGCCAGGAGCAGGTTGAGCGGGGAGTGGCAGACTTTTCCTTTGCCACCATTGCTCGGCTAGGGGCTGGGCGGGGCGTTCCGAAAGTACAAAGCATCCGGAACAAGACCGGTGATAACTACCGCTCGTTGATAAAGTGTTTTGAAGGTAGCAAAGGCGTGCGCAAGCGTGTGCCGAAGGAGAAGTCCGCCGATGCTTGGGTTGATGAAATTGAAGACCCGAGATTGCGGCTCATGGCGAACATCACACTCTCCAAGCTTGCGGAAGCGGAGCGCCTGAATAAGGAGCTTATACCGCCTGGGATGGAGATTCGTATCGACGACCGAGTCGGAAGTCAGTCGGAGTATCGACTCACGCCTGTGGAGCGTCGTGCGATAGAGCACCTGATGTCAGAAGACTTCCTCACAGCTTGGCATCTTAAGGTGGGCGGTAAGGGGACAGTGGTCGATGAACAAGGGAAAGTTGTGTTCAAACCGGGAACGCTGGATGCGTTAACAAAGATCCTGAAGTATCACTGATTTCGCATCTTGTAGGCTCAGAGCGCGTAGAACCTTGCTGGATGCTTTCATGGGCGTGGACGCGTTGCCAGCAGCGTCCACTCACCTTGAGAAACTTTGACGGTATTCTTGATTATGTCATGCCCAGTCTTAGTTGCTTCCTTGGGCTTCGGCTAGGTTCGATGCGGATGTCTTCGGTACCAACCGGCTGAAAAAATTCTGCGCCGTTGTAAACCATGTGCCGTACCTACCTTCATAGTCCTTGGCGAACGGGTGTTTGTGCTCGTAGTCAAAAATATCCTCAAACCAGTGAGCACCGGCAGCGTTGGTTTTATTCAGGAAAAGAGCAGGGTGAGTTTGCCCTGTTAGGATGTCGGCATGTTCCTTCGGGCCAATCACCCTGCCATAAATTCGCCCCCGGTAGTCGTCCGCCAGCTGCTTGAGCATGTCGTACACCTCCGGGATTTGGTGGTGATCTCCCCACCAGGCTGCGAAGTTGATGTCAAACACTATGCTGTAGATCTTCCAGTTCTTTGAATATAAGTGAGCGAGCATTACCAGTTGCTGAGTTTTGTCGTTGATCAGCACGTGAACCGAAGTTGGGCATGCATCCCTGAGCCACTTCATTTTTTCCCAGTGGTAGGTAGAGATGGATTCAATCGAGAACATATCCCTTTCACCGTGGGTCAACCATTCAACGCGGACGCCCGTCGCATTGCAGACACTGGCGATCTCTACCTGGCTCATCTCGATCGTCTCGGACTCCAAGTAACCCAGTCGCTGCTCGCTGTCGTAATCGATCAGGTCAACGAATTGGCTTGGGGACATCGACAGGCTTTCTCTCACGGCTTTAACCCGTTTACCGCAGTTGTAAAAGCGTTGCTTCAGTTCGCCGGGTGCTGTCACGGGGAGCGGCTTTTGCTTGGCATCCAGCGTCTTTTTTATCGCCGAGATTTCTACGGCGCAAAGGGCTTCAGTGATTTCAGAACTTTTATTGGCTAGGTGGGCCAGTTGATCAAGGGAGTAGGTGGTTGATGCCCAGCCATGGTGAGCACACGCATTGCGAAAAACCTCTTCGTCCGTGCCAATGGGAGCGGATATGCAGATAACGACCTCGTCGATCTTTTCGCGGATTTCGCAATCCTCGCGTCGGAGCTTCTGAATGTCATCCAAGATCTTTGCTTTAAGACCAGGGTGCTGACCGGTGCAGAGCACGGCAATGTACCGGTCATTAGCCTTCTTGTAGGCCAGCAGATCAACTGGGCCTTTAGTTACCCGACCCAAGTAATTCAGCGTGTCGGTCAAGCCATCGTAGTCGCTCGACACGGTTGGCAGCAGTCGACGCACGAACTTTTCGAGCTCTGCGCCGTGCAGCAGCCCGATCTTGGACTTCAGTAGTTCAATCAAATCTATCCATTCCTATCTGCAAGAAAATACGGTCTTTAGACCTGCTCCGGAACATCAGTGAGTTTTACCGTTTGAAGCATCCTCAAAAGCAAAAAATCGTCCGGGGCGTTCATGATGAGCTCTCCGTCCGGGGCGACGTTTACTTCACACAAACGAGGGTGGCTCAGCAGTCCCGGTGGCAGGGGGTGCCGAGCGAAGGGATTGTGGAGCACATACAATCCATCCATCAGATGTTCGCTGTAGTCTCGTTTTATCGCGGAACGCATGATCGGATGCAGGCTGCCTGGGTTGGGGTGGAGCGTGCAGTACACGGAGAGGGCATCAGGGTTCTCGGCTAATGCCCTTAATTTCCCCCAGGTCGCGAGACTGCTGTAGACGATAGCGGAGACCTCGGCATACGTGTCATCGCAAAATAACCCGACTTCGATGTTGGTGTTGGCATTTTTCGGGGCGGCTGTGACGTTGTAAGAGGCGACGTGTGTATCGCCAGGTTTGGTCGCGGCTTCATCGTGATACAACCCATAGAGTGCAGCCATGATCGGGCGTCCGGCTGCAAAATGCGCGTGCGGTCTGTCGAATGATGCAATGCCTATGACGAAGGGTTTGTCTTGAGCGTGCCCAAGTTTTGAGTAGCTGCTCCTATATTTCCTGACCTTCGCATCGAAGCTGTTGCAGATCCGCAAGGTGGACTCGATGTTGAAGTCTGTGAAGTCTTTCGGTGGATGGGCCATGGAGAAGCCGTAAGCGGGCTGCCCTCCAGCCGGCGGGTTTGCGATCGTCGCTTCCAGGCAAAATGGGACTTCACCCTCAACGACAAAATCGGGCGCATGGTGACGAGGATCAATCGGCAGCCCCCATTCCTTCAGAGCCGCGAACAGATACAGCTCCCAAAGCGAGGACTCGAAGGTGGTTTGAAGTTCTTTTACAAACTTCCCATCACGATCTTCGAAGCCTTCGGCCCATTCAGACAGCACGGCGCGTTCAGGGCCATAGTTGTCTGCTGTCATCATCTGGAAGATCGGATGCTGCGCGGCGGTAGCGACCTGAGGGGAAAACAGATCAATGGGCATACGCTGAGCACTCCATCATGGCGACTTCAAGATTGATTGCGGGGTCACTACCAATATCGAGCATGGAGTCTTCCTTGTGTCTTGAGCGCTCATCGGCGCATTGAACGGCCAGCTTCGTCCTCGTCGGTAGCTGTCCTTGATGACGGCCATTGTAGCTAAAGGCCATTAGCTTGGCAGGAGGCCCCTCATGCTCGGATCGGCTTGGCTCTTGCCGGGGTGAATGAGGAATCCGCTGAATTCTGACCAGCCGCTCCGGGCCTTTGGATACCCTGTTGGCGATGCACGGGAGAACAGGCGATGATTGCCCCCCCATCAAAACGGAGGTGTCAGGTGTCGCTCACAAACAAGGAGGTAATCAAGGCGTTCATCGCAGATTTCAAGTCGATGCATCATGATGATCAGCAGCCCGATGTGGTGTGCGATTTCGACGGTGATCCCGCCACGCTTGCCCAAGTCGTGGAGATCGCTGGCAAACCAACCCTGAGGTTTTCCTATCGTTTCGCGGACAGTGCCGTGAACGATCACAGTGATTTGTTTTACTGCTTGATCATCGCTGGCCATGAGCTGGCTCACTGGGCCAATGCCCATACCAAGCATCTGGATAAAGACGATCTCGACAGCAAAGCCATCGAGATGTGGGCTGATTTCTTCGGCACCAGGCTCGTGTTCACCGCTGTGGCACGCTGCACGAAGGTTAAGGAAATCATCACTGGGCGATTGCGTACTCCCGCTTTCGATGCCGTCGGGCCAGATTCTTTGCTACCGGAGTACGGAAGGGCCCTACGTCGTGTGTACGACACCGTGTTCGTGCCTGCTGGTACATCGCCTCAATACCCATCGCCCAATGAACGGGCGCACATCTGCGCTGCCGGCGTCACCTCCTTCTTCAATCGGCATCTGGGTCAAATGCATCAGGGGAGAACCATCGTTGCATTGAGGAGCGTTCTTCTGGAGCCGTTCAAGGATCTCCTCGACCTTTTCCAGCAGGACGTCACTGCGGACGATAGCGATGAGCTCGCCTTCCGGAATATCGAGATTCATCTGGGGCTTAAGCAAGGTAGGGCGCTGATCACTCCCGGCATTCGGCCTCAATTCAACCAACTGGTTGGCACTCATTATCTCGGGCATGACGAAAATATGGCCCACCGCGAGCAGCTTCGAGATACGGTTCGGGCTTGGGGCGTTGACGTCTAAGTCTCGGCTCCAGGCATCCCGTACATTATTGGCGTTAGCGGCGTTGGTCTGCCACGATGGCGTGGAACTCGCTCCACAGCCTGTAGCGGATTCGCTCAGGGGGGACGCCGACCGCTTCAAGGCGAGCTGTCTTTTCTCCGACATCGTCATCCGGCAGAACGGCGACTGTCCACGGTACCAGTCTGTGCTTCAACGCTTGCACTACGGCTGCGAGGTAAGGGCCATCCACTGGGCTGAGCGAATGCCCAAGCACCACGACCTGATCGACCTCTTCCAGGCCTGCAAAGAAATCGGCGTTGTCTTCGATGATTTGTTTGGAGGGCTTGAAGGTGTCTGAGAAATAATCATCCAAGGACTGCATGGCTTCGATGAGACGATGGTCTGAGTCTTCGTGATTTACGACCTCGAACAGAGATGTCCGTTCTTCTGGGGCCCAGGCGTGGCCAAGTACAAGCTCGGAATCGGCGCCCGTCGACTCACCATGGATGTGCAAGATGTTATCGGCGGGCACCTGGTAGACGCTGGTCAGCGTGCTGGTGTAATTGAACGTCAGGTAGGTGGCGTTGATGTCCAGTCCCGCCAGGCGGTTTTGGGCGCTCCGGGCGTCAGGGATCTGAATGGTGCTGACCCATTCGGCAAAAAGCTGGTGGAGCGTTCCTCCCAATCCACCTGCTACCCGGTCGACCTCGTATTGGAAGTCATGGTGGCCAGAGTCGCTCCACTCCTCGTCGGCGTACGATCCCATGAAGTGTTCAAGGCTGCTGACAATATGGTCGGTGTCCAGGTAGGCGAGAGCCACTTCCAGGTCAGCCCAGCTTTCACCCGCCGGCACATAGTCCTCAATCCAGTCATAGACGTCGCGATCATGGGATCTAACATAGGCCTTGAAATGCCCGTATCCGGTGGGCAAGCGGTGGTTCAGATCGAACCCGTTACCGATGATGTAGAGGGTCTTGGTGAGCATGCGTGAGACCTCATCGAGAAGAGCCCTACAGTGCTGCCCAAGAGTGGCCGGCCGTGGAAGCCACCGCTAGAGCTAAGCCGCGAGGTACATAGACTCATTGACTGGCGGCGGATCCAGAATCTGAATGCCAAATTTTATGAACGGTTGAAGCAGCCATCCCTAGTTTCAAAGATGTCTGCTTCTGCGTCATTCCTTCAGCTTTGCAGACGAGCACGGCCTGAATTCTCTCTATCGGTATCGGTCGCTTGCCGGCTTTACCTGTTACTAAATCACCGCCTTCAAAATGGCTCGGTAAACTAGAGAGAACGCCTAGCGCTTCAAGTTTTTTCATCTCTGCCAGCAGATGGGCATTGAACGAAGCGAGAGATTCTCGGCGCTCGTAAATGGATGCCATCGCCAATAAAGCAATGGGGTCGACATCCAGTCGCGCGCTGATGCGCTCGAGCATGTCGAGTGTGATGTTGGTCTTCGCGTGCTCGACATTGTGCAAATGCCGCGCTTCCACGGCACCACCTAGTTGCTCTTGAGATAGCCCTCGAGCAGTTCTAATCGAGCGTAGGATCGCTGCCAGCGTTGATCGCGAAGGCATGGGTGCTTCCCGTAAAGGGAAGGATAAGGCCACATTGATCAATTCCTATCCATGCAATATAGTTCGTCATTGTGAATTGCAGGTGAGTGGCTACGGCCGCACTGCACTCGAGCCGCTGGGTCGGCTCAGTCGTCAGCAGCGGTTTAGTCCAGATTTGTCAATTTATAGGAATTATCGCTGAGCTGCGTTCCTTGCGAACTTGGCGCGCCGCCTTTCGAACTGCAGCACCGCAAACGAGGAAATCAGCATCATGTTTATTTCAGATGATTCTTGTCTTGTCGGCTTCCCTGGCTTCCCTGGGCCTGGCCGCACGGCTTGGCGGATGGTCGAGCGAGACTCGGAAGATTTTTGGTATCACGTTTGCTTTCGCATTTGTGAGGGAGCAAGGGCTCGATTCCAAAAATTGATGCCAACAGACCCTTCTATGCTGGCCCACCTAATCTCTCAGCGGAGCCGAGAGCACACGATTGAGGCGGTTCAGGTTGTGACTCCCCCTAGCATTAACGGGAGCTCTTTGGAGCGCATGGAAAAGTTGATCAGTGCGATCGTCGGCTATGACAGAAACGGTGAGTGCGTACTGCTTCATAAAGTCGATAGCGGAGCAATCTACAGTAGCTCTCCCGGTGTCAGCGACGCAGGCTTGCTCAGCAATATTCGAATGATTTACGACGCCACGACTGCCGCCGGGAAGCATTTCCATTGCACCAACTATCAGACCCCGACCACAGTCACGCAGTGATAGAGACAAGTGAGTCGCTCTGCGACGACAACGGCACAAGATGGTTAATCCATGAAGATCCAAATCTATTCAGATTTGCATAACGAATTCTCGCGGTTCGACCCTCCTTCCAGCGATCCTGACGTAGTCATACTCGCAGGTGACATCGACAAAAAATCGCGCGGCGTGCGATGGGCGAATGACACATTCCAGTGCCCGGTGATTTACGTGTGTGGCAACCATGAATTTTACGGCGGCCACATCGATCACACGCTTCGAAAAATGAAGGACGCGGCAGCGCCTCATGTCCACGTCCTAGAAAACGAGGCCTTGATCCTGAACCAAACTAGGTTTTTGGTCACTACAGCGTGGACAGATTACTCGTCGACAGGAGATGTTGCTGCCGCGAAACGCGTTGCCTGGGAATTGATGAACGACTTCACCGTCATCAGAAAAGATGAGAATTACCGTCGCCTCCGTCCCGATGACTTGATCGCTAAATCTAAAGAAGCATATGCCTGGCTCACACAGGAACTGGATAAGCCATTCGATGGCAAGACCGTTGTTGTTACGCACCATGCACCGACGTTGGGTTACGTGGCAGATGACCTACCCACACACCTGGTCGCTGCCTATGCCAATAACTGGCCGGAACTCGTAGGCAAGTCCGATCTTTGGGTCTACGGGCATACCCACGTCTCAGCGGATTTCCTCAAGAATGGGTGTCGTGTGGTTTCTAATCCTCGTGGATATCCAAATCAACAGACTGGGTTCGATCCGGATTTTCTGATCGAGATTTGATGAGCCGTCTTTCAGTGATGAACCTCAGCGAACTGAATTTCGCTGCGTACGAATTCGAGAAAATAACATGGTTACGTTAGAAGAAATCTCGCAACTGCTCTACGGCGCAGGCGAGGAGATGCCTGGCTGGCAAGGTACCCAAGATGAGCTGATTGCATTGGCCGCAAAAGCGTTCCCAGGGAAAGCATTTTGCGTAGTACGGCAATGGATTTTGATCGACCTTACGGTTAACTCGGATGAGAAAGAAAAGCTCACCGGACTCGGTCTGCTTCCCGCAACGATGTATGCGCACGAAGTCGTTTTCGATAGTCGAAATCGATTTCAGCCCAGCATGTGGGTACGCAGCAATTTCGGCGTGTCTTTCAGTGAGGCATGCATGTTTGAAACCAACAGCACGGTCTACCTACTCTTGGGATCGGGCTCAAGGAAAGAGGCCAGCGTGGGGGCCGCTTTTTCCATGAAAGCCGTTTAAGCAAAGACCGCCGCAGATACCTGTTGAGACATTTTGGAGCTTGGGCCAGATGCCTGAAGTAATCGAATTGCAGTTTCATAGTAAGGATGTGAGCGACTTTCAGATGAGTCGCTTGGTGCGAGCAAGCCTTCGCAAATACACGGTGCCTGTCACGGCTTTCATTAGCGATGCTCTGATTGCAGACGACACCTGCCTCGGGGTGTCATTCGATCACTCTGAGCAGGATGATGCCTACCACAGAGCCGATGGTTCTATCCTCCGCACAGGCAAAATTCGATCGGCTAGGAAAGAAGGGCGATTTTGGCTGCTCGAAACCCAAGATGGTAATTATGTCATCGCTAGCTTCAAGCGAGGCCTCGGCAGAGCGAGTTTTCTGAAACTTCTCGAATCCGCCGACCATCTCTAAATGATATTGAGATGTCCGCTTTTTCATCTCGAGATAGGGCCGGGCACATGACGGAAAAACGATGGTCAGTTGCTCGAGCAACAATCCACTTTGACGAGTTACTCGACCAGGTGATCATGACTCGAAAACCGGTTTTCATCGAAGGGGAACGCAGGACTGCGGTGCTCATTTCAATGGTGGAATGGGAGTCGATTCAGGCCAAGCTCATGTCTCGAGCTCCGTCAGACCTGTGAAAAATCGCTTACTAGGCCTCTTACGGTTTTCATCAGCAGCGCTCCGAGTTAACCGAGCGGAGCGCTTCAAACTGCCTCTATCCTGTGATGCTCATTTTTCCGTCGGACGGATTCACAGCTCGCCTTGGCTCAGTAACCGTATTCGTGCAGCAACCTCTGCAAAAAATCGCGCCGTCGTTGAACGATGCTCAAAATGAGATAGTCGCGGTCGGTGTCTCTCGTCGATAAATGCCCCGCGTCCACAAGGCCATGGATGTAGCCTTCGGCTCTGCCCCTTGCTTCAAGCAACGCCTCTTTGGATGTGCTTTTGTAGATGTCTTCAGTAATGAGCTGCCACCGCTTTTTCTGGCGGTACCCAACGGGGTCGTCGGAAAATTTCGGTGCGTTGATCAGGGTGTTGAAATCGGCATGTGCGTTAGGTGTGTTCAAAGCTGACTCTCACAACAGTTACGTCTGTGCCGAAGGCTATCATGCGCACACTAAATCGCTTGCTGCTGGCTGGCTTACTGGTAGTCCTTTCCTTGTTGATCACCGTTTCGAAAGAGCGGTTAGGCGCTTACGCGAAGATGCGACTCCTCAGCCGACGACGTGCGCTTGATGACAAAGGCCGCCGTGGAAGCGGTGGATCGAGTCTTGCGATCAGGATTCAAATACAGCCGAGGTACTCCTGGTCAACCTTAGCCAGAAAGGCGAGTACACCGAAGACCTCTTTTCAATCTCACAGTCGGTCGCGACTGAGAAAGTCATGGGCGTCTTGGATTCCATCAATGAGCGATGGGGTAGGGGAGCACTGCGCTTGGCGAGCGTGCCGACCAATCCTGATTGGGGGGATGCGCCGGGAGATGATGAGCCAGAGCTTTACGACGAGGGTAGACCAGCTGTGACGGTGTACTGCAAGTGAATCGAGCCTGTCTGTCGTAGATCTCGCGTCTATGAGGTGTTCGAATTTCAATTATGTGAAATTATGGCTCAGCAATAATTATTGCTGAGCCATAATTTTTTGTTTGCTCTTGGGAGGGAGAGAATAGGCCGGAATTCATCCTGACAAGCGAATCGTAGGGCCGTAGGTATAGAATGGAATTTACGCGTTGCGTGCGGTCAGCGCCGAATAGTTGTTCATCAGGTTGTGTCGCAGGCCTGGTCGTTGAACAGAGCCCGTTGTCCGGATTCAATCTCTCATGAAGAAGTGCTGTTCAAGGCAGCCCATCAGGTTTCTCACCTTGGTAAGCGCCTCCTGATATTCGCTGGCAGCCTCCGAATCTGCAACGATTCCACCCCCTCCCCAACACGTTAGAAGCCCATCTTTGGCGAGCAGTGTCCGAATCGCGATGGAGCTATCCATCTCCCCCCTGGTGTCGATATACAAGAGCGATCCGCAGTAAATTCCCCGTTGAAATGCTTCCAGCTCATCGATGATCTGCATTGATCGGAGCTTCGGCGCGCCGGTGATTGAACCACCTGGAAAGGCATCTATCAGCACGTCGATAACATCTTTTCCTTCTGCAATTTCACCTTTAATAGCGCTCACCAAATGGTGGACATTGGGGTAGCTTTCAATCGTGAATAGCTCAGGCACTGTTACTGAGCCGTACCTGCAGTTCTTGCCCAGGTCGTTTCTCAGCAAGTCGACAATCATCAGATTTTCTGCACGGTCTTTTGGACTGTTCAGAAGCGCTTGAGCATTTAACGCGTCTTCGGACTTTGTGCGGCCCCGAGGGGTCGTGCCCTTGATCGGACGAGTTTCTAGCAATCTTTGCTCACATCTGATGAACCTCTCTGGAGAAAAGCTCATGATGGCGTTCACAGCATCCAGACTTACAAAGCCACTAAACGGTGTAGCGCAGGAGTTTCTAAGGGTTTTGTATGCCTTCCAGGTTTCTCCTGAATACTTTGCTTGAAAGCGTTGAGTGAAATTTACTTGGTAGCAGTCACCTGCATGGATGTAGTTATGTATTTTGCTCAAGGCCTTTTTGTAGTGGTCATAGTCGATGTCGTTGGTAAATTTTTCCGACAGTGTGAAGGCTTGGCTTTGACTGCGTTGAGGTATCGCGGATTCAAATACATCGATGATTTGGTCTCGTTCTTCCTGACTGGCCGCAGGATGGAAAACGAGTTGACTTGTCCTTTCGATGTGATCGGAAGTGAGCGACCAGTTGTACAAACCGATCCCTGCATGAGGGAGTTTGAGGTTATCGGCAGGTGGATGCTCAAGTCTAAAATTTCTACGCGCCAGGTCATACGAAAAGTAGCCTATCAAGCCACCTGCGAACGGGAGGCTTGGGGACAGTTCCGCCGCCCCTAACTGTGCCAGCGCGGATCTCAATCGGTCGGCGAACGACGTATATGATTCGCCATCAAGTGGCTGAAGGTACTTTGTAGGCCAGGCGCTCATGAGGTCATAACGGCCTCGCAGCGACGCCGGTCTTCCTGAGTCAAGAAGGATGGCCCCGGAAGCATGCCTGATAAGAGAGAAATAGATCGTAGGGTCGGCGAAGTAGGGTAGAGCGTGTATGTGGCAACGTACCATGCCGTACTCCGTTGAAATTAGCTGGTCAGTTGATTGGCAGGCCGCTGTATTGCTTTACGTTGTCCACCGGAGAGGCTCGACCCGATGAGTTGGAAGGGAGGAGTACCGAATGGGTAACGAACTGGCATAAGTTCTGGGCCCGGCTGGAGCTTCAGCCATAGTTCTGCCAAGGAGACTTCGCATCCTGGAAGGTTCAGCTTCGGTGCAAGGAGCTGGAGAGGGTAGAGCACGAATGAGCGGGTCAGGATTTCAGCTCTGGGTAGCTGAATGCCGTCAACATCGCCAGTCAGGCCGTCAAAGAGAAGCAGATCAATATCGAGAGCGATCAATCGCTGCATCCCACTTCTACGACCATGTAGGTGCTCAATTCCTTTGAGCCATGCGACTAGCTTTGGCAAATCTAAATCGGTGGTCGCAGACACTACCAGGTTGTAAAAGGGTGGGTGATCTCCGTCTAGGGAGATGCTTTCGTAAACGGGTGAGCAACGGAAATTTTCCAGATGCTCTTCCAGCATTTTTAGCGCGATTTCAATGTGTGTTTCACGCTCAACATTGCTGCCCAGGCCGAGATAGATTTGGTGATGTTTCATTGGGCCTGACTCGCTGGTTTAAACCCATTTGATGCCTTCATTCCTTACGACATCAAATAGGCAATAGTATTGAAGCCTTCAATGGCATGACTTTCAGTACGAATTCAACCAAGGGCGTAATTGAGCAATAGGGTTGCCATAAGCGCGACGATGGAGGCTACGACCGTTCCCCCTGTGAACTTTTTCAACGCTTCTGATAGGGACACATTCAGGTATTCCTTAACGACCCAGAAAGCGGAGTCGGTGACATGTGCCCAGCCGATAGAGCCGGCTCCGATGGCAATAACAAGGATCTCGGGCTTCAAGTGAGGGTCGGCAGCCAGCATTGGGTGGATCATGCCGGCGGCACTCACCATTGCTACGGTGGCGGAGCCCACTGCGAAGTGCATCAGCCAGGCAACGAACCAGGCAAGGATGATCAGATTGATATCAGATCCTGCGAGAAGCCCGGAGATTGCTTTACCCACCCCACTTTCTATCAGAACAGCGTTGAATGCTCCGCCCGCGCCGATAACAAAAATGATGTTCGCTAAGGCAGGAAAGCTACGCTGGGTCAGTTCCAACAACTCGGTCATGGTGCGACGTTGACGTAGACCAAGCGACCAATAGGCGAACCCCACAGAAATCATCAGAGCGATCAATGGGTTCCCAACGAACTGTGCAGCCACTTTCACCCATAAACCATCAGGGAGGTTCGCGGTTGCAGTTTTGAACACCATAAGAATTAGAGGAAGGCCGATGGTCAGCAGAGTAATGCCAAAGCCAGGCATCGCTCGTGCTGCTCCAGCGCTTTCCCCGTGGGCTTTAAGGAAAATCTGCTGATTTGCCGAGGCTTCTCTACCGCAGTAAAGGTTTACCCAAATAGGCCCAGCAATAATGATCGTAGGAATTCCGACCAGAAGGCCGTAGATAATCACAGTTCCGACATCAGCGCCCATCATCACGGTAATAGCCATCGCGGCTGGGTGTGGAGGAAGGATGCAGTGAATGGTCATCAAGGAAATCGCGAGGGGAATTCCCAAAAACAAAGTATTTATTTTTGTCTCCCGCGCCACAACGTAGACAAGTGGAATCAGGAGTACGAAGCCGACCTCAAAAAATACAGGAATACCGGCAATGGCTCCTACAATGGCCATTACCCAATGGGCTCGTTTGGAACCTAAGTTATCGAGCAGAGTTTTGGCGAGTCGCTCAGCATCTCCGGACTCCTCTAGAATTTTTCCGAGTATTCCGCCGAGTCCTATGATCGCGATAAGGAAGCCCAGTGTTCCACCTATACCAGACTCAAGCGTGCTGATAATTTTTGAAACTGGCATCCCTGCGCCAAAGCCAACAACAAAACACGCAATTACCAAGGCCATGAATGCATGAAGCCTGACTTTCATAATCAGGATAATAATTAAGGCGATGGACGTGAATAAAACTCCTAACAACCACGTAGATTCTTGCATTGGTATGCCTCGCGACTTATTTTTATTGGTGCAACGACCAGCGAAATGATAATTAAGCGCCGAAGCTATAAGCTGTTTTCATTGCCATGCTTTGATTTGCGTCTGACTAAAATTTCTTTATGCAAGTAAGTCCCCTTGGAAAAATCCCAAGGGGGTACTTCACCATCGAGATTCAGCCATAAACAAAGTTCTATGACCTAGATGCGCGTCGGAACACTCATATCAACCGACATTCTCAGCTGTATACGAATCCGGCGAAGGCGGGAACACAATAGTCTTGTTTTCGTTCAGGAAAACCCTGCCATGCACGTAGGCATGAATGGCTCGCGCAAGCACTTGGCTTTCAACATCGCGCCCCAACGAAACATAGTCTTCAGGGCTTTGAGCATGAGTGATGCGGACGATGTCTTGCTCGATAATCGGCCCCTCATCCAAGTCGGCAGTCACGAAGTGGGAGGTTGCTCCAATGAGCTTCACCCCACGGTCAAAAGCCTGCTTGTATGGGCTTCCGCCTTTGAAAGATGGCAGGAACGAGTGATGAATGTTGATGATGCGGCCCGACATCTGCTGGCACATTTCATCAGACAGGATTTGCATGTAGCGAGCCAGGACGATGAGCTCAGCGCCGGTTTCGCGAACGATGCGCATTTGTTCGGCTTCAGCTTCTGCTTTGTTTTCCTTGGTCACCTTGATGAGGTGGTACGGAATGCCATGGCCTTCGACTACTTTTTGGAAGTCCAGATGGTTCGAGATAACACCGACAATGTCGATTGGCAGTGCACCAATGCCCCAGCGGTAGAGCAGGTCGTTCAAGCAATGGCCGAAGCGTGACACCATCAAAATGACTTTGCGTTTTTTACGCTCATCGAAGAATTCGTAATCCATCTTGTATTTTTCAACAAGTGGTAAGAATTCTTTTTCCAGATCCAGCAACGAGCGACCTTCTTCTGAGCGGAAGGTGATCCGCATGAAGTAATGATTGGTGCTCTCATCATCAAACTGGGCGCTGTCGCGGATATTGCAACCTCGTCCAGACAAGAAAGCAGTGATGTCAGCGGTTACGCCCCGGATCGAAGGACAGGTAACACGGAGTACGTAGTTATTTTTAGCTTTGTTCATCTGAGATCACCTTAAACGGCTACTGCTGCCTGATGGGTAACGATATGGTGCTGACGCTTGAATGCTGTGACGGTATTGGCCAGCAGGCATGCGATTGTCATAGGGCCGACACCACCTGGAACGGGTGTGATTGCTGAGGCATGTCCCGCCTCCTCGAATGCAACATCCCCAACAATCCGAGAGCGTTCATCGCGCCAAACTCTGTTGATACCAACGTCGATGACGACTGCGCCTGGCTTGATCCAGTCACCCTTCACCAACTCTGGGCGACCTACGGCGACAACGAGGATGTCTGCAGTTCGGCAGAGCTCGGGTACATTTTGCGTTTTCGAATGCGCCACAGTGACAGTGCAGTTCTCGGTCATCAGAAGCTGCGCCATCGGCTTACCGACAATGTTGGATTTACCAACAACCACGGCGTTGAGCCCTTCGAGGCTACCGAGTCGTTCTTTGAGCATCATCAGGCAGCCAAGCGGAGTGCACGGAATCAGCGCATCCTGACCGGTCGCCAGACGGCCAGCGTTCAAAATATGAAAGCCGTCTACATCTTTGTTTGGATCAATGGCGTTAATAACGGCATTTGTGTCCAAGTGCGCAGGCAGAGGTAATTGCACAAGAATGCCATTTACTTCCGGAGCGGCATTTAACTTTGCAAGTAGCGTCATTAATTCTGTCTGAGTTGTTTCGGCGGGAAGTCGATGGACAAAAGACTCCATGCCGATTGCAAGAGTTTGCCGGTGCTTGGCCCCAACATATACACCGCTGGCGGGGTCTTCACCCACAAGCACAACTGCCAAGCCGGGTGTAATGCCAGTCTCGGATTTAATCTCTGCGACTTCAATCGTAAGTTTTTCAACGAGATCAGCTGCGAAGCCTTTCCCGTCGATACGGTCGGCCAGGAATGGTTTATTCATGGAGCTTTACCTCAACATCAAAAACTGGCGTGGTTATTATTTTTGACGCAAGTAACTTTAAATAGGGTATGAAGCTCATACCCTTAGAACGGCTTTATTAGTCAACATTGACTAACGATGCGCCGCGTTCCAAAAATTTTTTAAACTGGTCTTCCGGAACAAAGGCGCCTCCCGTAGTCCAGATGACGTGAGTAGCCTGGGCAAGGTTGCCCACGAGGCCTTTGGATTCTTGATATGCGCGGCCTTGGGCACTTTTGACGATGAACTCAGGCCCTGCGAATCCTGCGGTCGCCGAAGGTTCGAGGCGAATGGACTGCTTCGTCTCGGCCATCCAGAGCCAACGAAAAAGGTCGTCATCCGCGACGGTGAAGACACCGGACAACATAGGCTTCATCACATCCGCGACGAACGCCGACATGCGCGCGACTGCCATACCGTCAGCCTCGGTGCGGTTGGTCAGACCGACGTCGTAGACAGATACCAGCTCTTGCGAACCACTCATCATGTGCACCAGTGCACATGGCGATTGGACAGGTTCAACGAAGAATGCGTGCGCAGCATCACCGAAGATTGCCTTCAGACCATAAGCGGCACCACCTGGGGCGCCACCAATACCGCACGGCAGATAGATGAAAAGAGGGTGCTCTTCATCAACTGTGACACCTGCGGCATCCAACTGGGCAGCCAGTTCGCTAGCCGCTGCGCTGTAGCCGAAGAACAGCATTTCTGAACGTTCGTCATCCACGAAGTAAATGGTCGGATCGCTTTCAGCGTCGATACGGGCGTGCTCAACCGCTGTTGTGTAGTCAGCTTTGTGTTGCACCACCTCGACGCCCAGACGCGTCAGGCGATCCACTTTCCACTGTTTGGCATCAGACGACATGTGAACCACGGCACGGAAGCCCAGCGCGCGTGCTGCGATACCCACGCTCAGACCCAGGTTGCCGGTACTGCCCACTGCGATGGTGTGCTGTGCAAATAGGGCACTGGCTTGCGCACCGGCAAGCACAGTAATGTCGCCACCTGGGGTGAGGATTCCGCGCTTCTCGGCCATTTGTTTGGCGTACATGAACACCTCATATACACCACCACGAGCCTTGATAGAGCCGGCAACAGGCAGGTCGCCATCAGCCTTGACGAATACACGGCCATATTCAGTAGCCCCATATCCTACGGCTTGCCGCAGGCTCGTAGCTTCGATCAGCTTGGACTGAATCCGGCCTTTCGACTCAACCAGCTCAGGGAAGCAAACTTGCAGAAGCGGAGCCAGCAGTTCCCAGTTCTGTTCGGCTTCTTTGACCTGAGAGGATCGAACCGGCAGAGCGGGGTCAGCAATGCCGTTTGCCTTCAGGCTTGGGTTTAGCCACAGCGTAGGACGTCCGGCCAGTACATCGTCGCGTGCCGGATCATTAGGAAGTTGAACGCTCATCTTTTGTTTTCCTACTGCATTGAGAGATTGGCGAGCAAGTGCAGATAAGCCCGCCAACGCTCCTTAGGCATAAATTGGGAAGTCAGCAACCAGGTCGGCGACAGTTGCGCGGCTCTTCTCGATTACGGCAGCAAGAGCTGCTCCGTCGCTTGCTTGAGCGTCGAAAATGTCAGCGATCAGGTTGCCGATCACCTCGAACTCTTTCGCACCGAAGCCTCGGGTAGTGCCGGCAGACGAACCCAGCCGCAAGCCCTTCCATTCAGATGGTTTTGCGCTGTCGAACGGAATCGGGTTCTTGTTCGAGGTGATATTGATCGCCGAGAGAGCGTCTTGAGACTCTTGACCGGTCAAACCTTTCGACGAAACGTCTACCAGAACAACATGAGTATCAGTGCCGCCACTGACGATGCGCACACCACGCTTTTGCAGAACCTCTGCCAGGAGACGGGCGTTTGCTTTGACATTTGCGCCATAGGCCTTGAATTCATCAGTCAGCGCCTCTCCCAGGCAGACAGCTTTACCGGCAATGGTGGCCAGGTGTGCGCTGCCCTGTACGCCAGGGAATACAGCTGGTTGCAGCTTCTTGAACAGATCTTCGCGGTTGGTCATTACCAGCCCGCCACGTGCACCACGTAGGGTTTTAGTCGTAGTGCAAGTGACGATGTCAGCATGCGGAATTGGAGACGGGTGAACACCAGCGGCTACCAGACCAGCAAAGTGAGCCATGTCCACCAGATAGGTAGCTCCGACTTTGTCTGCAATCTCACGCATGCGGGGGAAATCGATCTCTCGCGGATAGGACGAGCCACCCGAGATGATCAGCTTCGGCTTGTGTTCCAAGGCAAGCGCTTCGACATTGTCGTAGTCAATACGGCCAGTTTCGCGATCAACACCATAGGAAACGATGCTGAACCAACGGCCTGACTGGTTGGGTTTGGCACCATGGCTCAGGTGACCACCGGCAGCGAGATCCAGACTCAGGACTACGTCACCTGGTTGCAGTAGAGCGAAGAAAACCGCTTGGTTGGCCTGAGTGCCCGAGTGTGGCTGAACGTTTACATAGCCGCAGCCAAACAACTCTTTTGCACGGTCGATTGCTGCCTGCTCGACGACGTCAGCAAAATCGGCGCCGCCATGGAAGCGTTTCCCTGGGTAGCCTTCAACTGTCTTGTTGGTGATAACCGAGCCTAATGCTTCCAACGAAGCCAGGCTTACCGAGTTTTCGGAGGCGATCAATTCGATCTGGCCTTGCTGACGTTTCTTCTCGTCATTCAAGGCTTTGAAAATGAGCGGATCGCGCTCAGCAAGGTTGTCGTTGAAGTAGGATTTGGACATTGCGGCGGCACCTTTCTTGGGTTTTTTTGCAGCCTATCTCCTGTGCAGAATCAAAAAAAGCGAATAATATTTCAATAATACGTAAGCAGAAGTTAACTATTGGAAGAGAGTATCTGCCACAGGAGAAACTCAGTGGATATCAGCAAATTAAGGGCACTCAGGGAGTTGGCGGTGCGTAAAACGATGGCGGCTGTGGCTGAGGCCATGCATGTTTCGCCGTCCGCAGTGTCCCAGCAGATATCCATATTGGAGCAGGAGGTCGGAATCGACTTGGTCGAGCGGCGTGGTCGGGGAGTAGAACTGACAATTGCGGGCAAGAAACTGGTCGAACGCGCAAATCGGATATTTGAGGAGCTCGAATCAGCTCGCGCAGATATGGCAGAGCTGAAAAAAGTTGTTGCGGGAGATATTCGGGTCGCTGCCTTTCCTTCGGTAGCTGCAGCGTTGATGCCAAAGACCATCCAGGCGCTGCGTGCTACGCATCCCCAGCTCGAAGTGCTCTTTGAAGAGATGGAGCCAGAAGAGAGTATGAACGCCCTCCGTAGTTGGCAGGCGGACATTGCACTGATTGATGATCTGAACGTTCCTCTGGGGCTCCTCGATCCAAGCATCCAGATCACGCCACTCATTGAAGACGTGTTCAACGTCATGATGTCGCCTGATCATAAGCTGGCAGGAATGGAGAAGGTCACCTGGGCAGACTTGGAGAGCGAGCTGTGGGTGATGGATACGGCTTCTTCCACATACACCAGAATGCTTACTGATGCCTGCCAGCAAGCGGGGTACACGCCCAAAATCATGGCCCGATGCAAAGGATTCGAGGTCACCAGTGCGTTGATACGAGAAGGCTGCGCCATCGCGATATTCCCTGGTCTTAGGGCGCGACACGACATGCAGGGGGCGCGGGTGTGCAGGCTTGAGCCAGAAATTCGTCGCAGAATTTCCATTGCTTTCAGAAGAGGCGAAAAGAGAAGTCCTGCTATCCAAGTGTTCATAGAGTGCCTTGAGCAGCGTGCTGCTCAGTTCCGTGAAGCCCAGACTGAGCTTCTACTCTAAAGATCCCGGCTTCTAGGCTTCGATAACCTCTATGTTTCTATGCGTTGCATCCCTCCTCAATGTGGCTCGGCTTAATACGTAAGCTGGGCTTACGTATTATTGCAAAAATAGTCGCTTTTTCTCTCACCCTACTAGCGCTACGTTGAACTCAGCCAAGAGGCGACTCTTGGCCTGAGCAGGTAGCGATTGTCGATCTTGATACCGGTATGTCCGTTATTGACCGATGAATCGGAATGCCCTGACGGCGTTTCACACTTTTCCCCGTTATGCGGGGTCTTTTCAAAATAAAAAGAGGGCCGAAGATGCCACACTCGAATCGAACTAATGAAGTTGTCTTTGGGCCGTAGGCCATTCTGTTGTTTTCTGTCTCTTTACGTTGGTTTAAGTATCTATCCGTGCAGTTTATTGGCTGGGTGGACAGTCTGTGCCGCAATCAATGAGAGCAACAAAATGAAAAAATCAAACAAGACCCTTAAAGTTGGTATTTCTATCGCTGGATTGGCATTGGCTTCGGTAGTGTCAATGAGTGCCATGGCCGGTACAACTCTGGATAACGTTAAGAAAAAAGGTTTTGTGCAATGTGGAATCAGTGATGGGCTTCCCGGTTTTTCCTACGCTGATACTAAGGGCAATTTCAACGGGTTTGATGTCGATGTGTGCAAAGCTGTAGCTGCCGCCATCTTTGGTGATTCGAACAAGGTCAAATACACTCAATTGACGGCGAAAGAACGTTTCACTGCTCTCCAATCTGGTGAAGTCGATCTGCTGTCTAGGAGTACCACCTGGACATCCTCTCGCGATGGTTCGATGGGAATCCTCTTTGCTGGCGTGGCCTACTATGATGGCCAAGGGTTTCTGGTCAACAAGAAACTAGGTGTGAAAAGCGCTAAAGAGCTCAACGGTGCTACCTTCTGCATTCAGGCCGGCACCGTCACTGAATTGAACCTTGCCGATTATTTCCGCGCCAATGGCTTGAAGTTCACGCCAATTTCCTTCGATACCTCAGACGAGTCCTTTAAGGCACTGGAGTCGGGCCGTTGTGACGTGCTGACTTCTGATCAATCGCAGCTTTACGGCCAGCGGTTGAAGTTGAGCGCACCGAACGACTATGCCGTTCTTCCTGAAGTCATCTCCAAAGAGCCACTAACCACCGCTGTACGCAGGGGTGACGAAGAATGGTACTCAGTAGTGCGCTGGACTCAGATCGCAATGCTTAATGCTGAAGAGCTCGGTGTAACTTCAAAAAACGTCGGCGATCTCGTCAAGAACTCGAAGAGTCCTGATGTTGCAAGATTGCTCGGGGTCGAGGGTAGCTTGGGCAAAGACCTCAACCTTCCAAATGACTGGGTAGTGAAAATTGTCTCGCAGGTAGGTAACTACGGGGAATCTTTTGATCGCAACCTAGGAGAAGGGAGCGACATGAAGATCAAACGTGGCCTGAACGCACTATGGAATCAAGGCGGGTTGCAGTACGGCCCTCCTGTTCGCTAATTGCGAAACTGCCCAGCCTAGCAGCTGGGCAGTTTTTTCCTCGTTAGTTCGGGTGAGTTGAATCATGCAAAACATTTCACATGCTTCTTACAAGTTGTCATTGAGTGACCCGCGACTTCGCGCGTTGGTTTTCCAAGTGGTTACAGTAGTCGTAGTTTTAGCAATCGGGTTTTATCTGCTCCATAACACTCAGACCAATCTCCAGCATCGTGGTATCACCTCAGGGTTCGATTTTCTTGAGCGCAGTGCCGGCTTTGGTATCGCCCAGCATCTCATTCCATATGAGGAGTCGAACAGTTACGCGCGCGTGTTTCTTATTGGCCTACTGAATACCTTACTGGTGACCTTCATCGGTATCGTTCTCGCCACACTGCTCGGATTCATCATTGGCGTTGCTCGACTGTCGCCGAACTGGATGATTAACAAGCTGGCAACCGTGTACGTGGAAACCTTCCGCAACATTCCACCGTTGTTGCAGATCCTGTTCTGGTACTTCGCGGTGTTCCTGACCCTTCCGGGGCCAAGGGGCAGCATCAACATAGAAGACACGTTTTTCATCAGCAACCGTGGCCTGAACATGCCGGGAGCATCCATAGCCGGTGGCTTCTGGCCTTTTGTAGTTGCTTTGGTCGTGGCCCTTGCGGCCATTGTGTTGATGGTGCGCTACGCGAATGATCGGTTTGAGAGAACAGGCGAGCCGTTCCACAAGTTCTGGGTGGGACTGTTGCTATTTATCGGCATACCTGGCGTCTCCACGCTGCTGTTCGGCAATCCGGTGCATTGGGAAGTGCCGCAGCTCGAGGGTTTCAACTTCGTCGGTGGTTGGGCGCTGATCCCAGAGCTCTTGGCGTTGACCTTAGCGTTGACTATCTACACCGCAGCATTTATCGCCGAGATCGTGCGTTCGGGCATCCGTTCGGTGAGCCATGGCCAGACCGAGGCTGCTCGTTCCCTTGGACTGCGCGAAGGGCCGACCTTGCGCAAGGTGATTATTCCCCAGGCACTGCGGGTGATCATTCCACCGCTGACCAGTCAGTATTTGAACCTTGCGAAAAACTCGTCCCTAGCCGCCGGTATCGGCTACCCAGAGATGGTCTCGCTATTTGCCGGTACCGTGCTCAACCAGACTGGCCAGGCCATTGAAGTGATCGCGATCACTATGAGTGTCTATCTCGCGATCAGCATCAGCATTTCCCTGTTGATGAACAGTTACAACAAGCGCATTGCGCTGATTGAGCGGTGAGGGGGCGAGTATGAATGCCTTTACTTTCAAACCCGACATGCCACCGCCGGTGAAGACTGTCGGTGCTATTGCCTGGATGCGGGCCAACCTATTTTCCAACTGGCTCAATACCCTGCTTACTTTATTTGCGCTTTATCTGGTGTGGCTGATCATACCGCCGGTAGTGCAATGGACGTTGATTGACGCTAACTGGGTCGGTACCACCCGTGCTGATTGCACCAAGGACGGCGCGTGTTGGGTGTTTATCCAGCAACGGTTTGATCAGTTCATGTACGGCTACTACCCCAGTGAGCAGCGCTGGCGAGTTGATCTGACCGTCGCGGCTGCAGTGTTTGGTGCTGCACCGTTGTTCATCAAAATCTTCCAACGCAAAGCGCTGTACGGTCTGTGTTTCTTGGTCGCGTATCCAATCATTGCCTATGTCCTGTTGTTCGGCGGCATCCTGGGATTGCAAATCGTGCCCACCAGCCAGTGGGGCGGTTTGATGCTGACCCTGGTGATTGCCACTGTGGGCATCGTCGGCGCCTTGCCGTTGGGCATCCTGTTGGCACTGGGCCGGCGCTCGAAAATGCCGGCGGTGAAGGTGGTCTGCGTGACCTTCATCGAGTTCTGGCGCGGAGTGCCACTGATCACTGTGCTGTTCATGTCCTCGGTGATGCTGCCGCTGTTCCTGCCCGAAGGCATGAGCTTCGACAAACTGCTGCGGGCGATGATTGGCGTGGTCTTGTTCCAGTCAGCCTATATCGCCGAGGTGGTTCGCGGCGGTTTGCAGGCGATTCCACGAGGGCAGTATGAGGCTGCTGCCGCCATGGGTTTGGGCTACTGGCGTTCAATGGGCCTGGTGATCCTGCCTCAGGCACTCAAACTCGTGATACCCGGCATCGTCAATACCTTCATTGCCTTGTTCAAGGACACCAGTCTGGTGGTCATCATCGGCCTGTTCGACCTGCTCAACAGCGTCAAGCAGGCTGCGGCTGATCCGGCTTGGCTGGGCATGGCCACCGAGGGCTATGTGTTCGCCGCCCTGGTGTTCTGGATCTTCTGTTTCGGTATGTCCCACTACTCCAGAAGCCTGGAGCGGAAGCTGGACACAGGCCACAAGCGTTAGGAGAAATCGATATGAGCCAAGTGATAAAGCAGTCTGCCGTTTCTGAACCGATTATTCAGATCCAGGATATGAACAAATGGTACGGCCAGTTCCATGTGCTGAAGAACATCAATCTGAACGTACGCCAGGGTGAGCGTATCGTCCTGTGCGGGCCATCGGGATCGGGCAAGTCGACCACCATCCGTTGCCTCAACCGCCTGGAAGAACACCAACAGGGGCGCATCGTGGTGGATGGCGTGGAGTTGACCAACGATCTCAAGCAGATCGAGGCGATCCGCCGGGAAGTGGGCATGGTGTTCCAGCACTTCAACCTGTTTCCGCATCTGACCATCTTGCAGAATTGCACGCTGGCACCGATGTGGGTACGCAAGATGCCCAAGCGTCAGGCCGAGGAAGTCGCCATGCACTACCTGGAGCGTGTGCGCATTCCAGAGCAAGCCCACAAGTATCCAGGGCAATTGTCCGGTGGTCAGCAGCAGCGTGTGGCGATTGCCCGGGCGTTGTGCATGAAGCCGAAAATCATGCTGTTTGACGAGCCGACCTCGGCGCTCGACCCTGAGATGGTCAAGGAGGTGTTGGATACCATGGTTAGCTTGGCTGAGGACGGCATGACCATGCTCTGTGTGACACACGAAATGGGGTTTGCTCGTACCGTGGCGAACCGGGTGATCTTCATGGATAAAGGGGAGATCGTCGAGCAGGCCGCACCCGATGACTTTTTTGATAATCCGCAGAATCCGCGTACGCGCTCATTCTTGAGTCAAATCATTCATTGAGTCGACGGCTTTACGAGATTTCGACTTTGAGAGTTTTTGTTAGGGCTCGTGATGAAAGATCCGTCTCTCCGGTCGGGCAGGTCTTCTGGTTTGGTCACCTTCGGTCACGTGTTCTGCGCTTGGTTTCCTGAGTAATCGGGAAACCCTTTTTTTATTTGGTTCGAGTATGAAAGCAGTGGGGATTAAATATGGCGCACTATTATGTGAGCAAACTTTCGAAAGCTAATGGTGATTACGAGGTTCATACGAGTATATGTATTTTACTCCCCCGCTCGGATGAGAGGCTAGCTCTTGGATATCATGAAACCAGTCGCCAGGCTGTTGAATATGCAATACTGAATTTTCGTCAAGCGACTGGTTGTAGCAAGTGTTGCATAAATTTTATTTGATTTATATTTGCTTTAATTAAGTTCGACGTCCTTTGCATTGATCGTTGCCGGTATTACGTATTGACCAAGCCGCCTGTCAGCTGGATTCGCTTATTCACGACTGGATTGCAAAGCTAACCCCACACTGCGAGAAACCGATATGCTCGATCCCAAACTGTTACGCAGCCAAACTCAGGAAGTGGCGGATCGTCTTGCCTCCCGTGGCTTTAGCCTGGATGTCGCGCGCATCGAATCACTGGAAGAGCGCCGAAAAGCGGTGCAGACCCGCACTGAGCAATTGCAGGCAGAGCGTAATGCCCGCTCAAAATCTATTGGACAGGCAAAGGCTAAGGGCGAAGACATTGCTCCCTTGATGGCTGACGTCGAGCGCATGGCCAACGAACTTGAGTCTGGCAAAAACGAACTAGACAGCATTCAGGCAGAACTGGATGATATTGTTCTGGCCGTTCCCAACCTACCAGACGCCAGCGTACCAATCGGCTCCGATGAGGATGACAACGTAGAAGTGCGCCGCTGGGGCACTCCGCGTGTGTTCGATTTCGAGATCAAAGACCATGTAGCGTTGGGTGAAATCAGCGGAGGTCTGGACTTTGAGGCCGCAGCCAAGCTGTCCGGCGCCCGCTTTTCCGTTTTGCACGGCCCGATTGCGCGCCTGCACCGCGCACTGGCGCAATTCATGATCAACTTGCACACCTCTCAGCATGGCTACGAGGAAACCTACATCCCCTACATGGTTCATGCGTCTGCTCTTCAGGGCACCGGCCAACTGCCGAAGTTCGAGGAAGACCTGTTCAAGATCACTCGTGAAGGTGAGGCTAACTTCTACCTGATCCCTACCTCTGAAGTCCCTTTGACCAATCTGGCGGCTGGGCAGATTCTCGATGCAAAACGATTGCCCCTCAAATTTGTCGCCCATGGCCCATGCTTTCGCAGTGAAGCAGGTGCTTCTGGCCGTGACACTCGTGGCATGATCCGACAGCATCAGTTCGATAAGGTCGAGATGGTTCAGGTGGTTGAGCCGACGAAGTCTATGGAGGCTTTGGAAGACATGACCGCTTGTGCCGAGCGTGTGTTGCAGGCGCTCGAATTGCCATACCGTGTTTTGGTTCTGTGCACCGGCGACATGGGTTTTAGCGCCGTCAAAACCTTCGACCTGGAGGTATGGGTACCGAGCCAGGACAAATACCGCGAGATCAGTTCTTGCTCCAACTGTGGTGACTTCCAGGCCCGTCGCATGCAAGCGCGCTGGCGCAACCCAGAAACCGGTAAGCCGGAGCTGGTGCACACCCTCAACGGTTCTGGGCTGGCGGTGGGGCGCACCTTGGTCGCGGTATTGGAAAACTACCAGGAGGCCGACGGATCCATCCGTGTGCCGGAGGTACTCAAACCCTACATGGGCGGTGTCGATATCATTCGTTAAAGGCCATATAGAGCTCTGGGGCTAGCACAGTGGTTCAGGCAGCAGAACGTCTTTGTATGGAAATTTCGAAAGGTAAACGGGCCTTCACATCCATCCGCGCAGGCTGACATCGATGGAATTGAGGTGGTGCGGTCACTATTGTCGAAGCTACTGGTGACATCCCTAGACTCTGAGCGCATGCCTGGGTTCGCACAAATCTCCATTCAGCGATGGAGTGGCGCAGCGTCACAGCTGTCCTTTGACTAAAAAGTATCGACCGTCGGGTGTTGTCAGATTCATCGTTATCGTAGCTCCACTGTTCTCTTCGTAACCACGCTCGTAGTGGTCATTGGCATAAGGTGAACAGTAGGCCGTTCAGAGCGGCGTCTAGGGGCTGGGCACTTTCAATCGCATCTGTGAAGGGGCTCTTACGAAGTTGCTTTCCTGAGGACATGGGTGTGGTTTCGCCCCGCGATTCGCGGTACTCCCCACAGCATAGCGATCACGCTGAAGATGGTCATTGCAAGACTCATGATTCTTTCCTCTGCTTATCGTCCTATTGCTCACCTGACCGATGACCATGTACCACCTCCGTGATTCAAACTATTGGTCGAAAGATGACGCAGGACACTTACCCTAAATTCAAATTGCTGTTTTTGGTGTATTGTTAGGGGACTAACTACATAGAGACCTACCATGTCTAAGCTTGCAGAATTCCGTCAGCTCGAAAAACACCTGGCCGAGCAGCTCCAAGCACTCGAAGCCCTGAAAGGCGATGCTGGCCTCAAGAAAGAAATCGAATTTGAAACGAAGCTTCGCGCGTTGCTGGCCGAGTATGGTTACAGCCTGAAAGACGTGATCAACCTACTTGATCCGCAGGCAGGCCGTCGTGCTCCAGCTGTTGAGTCCAAAGCCGGCAGCCGCAAGCCGCGCCAGGTAAAGGTTTATAAAAACCCACACACCGGCGAAGTAGTTGAAACCAAAGGTGGCAATCACAAGACGCTGAAGGAGTGGAAAGCACAGCACGGCGCCGCGACCGTTGAGTCTTGGCTGACCAAGTGATCTTGGTTTGAGCACAAAAGGGCCCTTCAAGGGCCCTTTTTTATTGATTAATGGTCGCCTGCGATTTTTCAATTCGCATTGAAGAACAGGTGGGAGCAAATCGGCCCAAAGCTGCCCTGCGTGAAGAGCAGCTATCGGTCAGAAGCTGCCTTCATCTGCCCGCAAATTAACATTCGTGTCAGCAGTCATCTACTCCCTGAGGAAGATATCTAAATTTAATCTCCTGCTTACCAATCTCGACTCAGCGCGAAAAGAAAGAAGGAAATTGTGACAATACTGATGCTATTAAATTCTGATTATTATTTATTGACTCTTGGTTTAATTTTGCAGGATTTATCTTGCCAAGCTCAGTTGCAATTAACTTCACCACTTCCCGATCAGGATAGTTTTCAGCATACAAATTGATTTCAAAATCAGAGCCCAAGCCATACTTGAGACGGCTCTGCAACGAACGAAAAAGGTCAACGCAATCTGCTAGGATGCCTTTTGCCTCAAGTATGTCTGCAACACCACCAACGTAAAGCATAGCCTCATAACCCAAAAACTTATCACAAAATTCAATAATATTATCAATGGTAACAGTGCGTTTTTGTTTTCCTGCTTGATAGTGGCCATTCGATAATTTAACGTATTCATGCACTTCTCTATAGCTGTGCCCTTCAATCCATTCCAATGCAATACCCAATGAAAGTTTTTTAGGCATAATTTTATGCCCTATTGAACCCTGGGACAACTGCATAACAAGAGTCCAAATTGCCTGCAACGCATCCTCGCATGATTCCGAAATACCAAGATCAAATTGATTTTGATCTAACCATTGCTCGACAAGAAGTAACTGATCAATACCAAGTAATGAGCGCCCGTATCCCTTATAAAATTTCGCATCCAGCGCTTTCATTTTATCGAAAATATGGATGAACAGAGCTGTTAGGCTATTCTTCTCATCTTCTGTTGAAAGACTATATGCTAAGGTCTCCTTGGCTAATGCCTCAATGTCAGCTACAGCAGCATCTGGATCATCGCCGACATATGCAATGATGTAGCTCTCCAGTGCGCGCAACCGATCTACCCGTGAATTCATCTCGAATATCAACGAGTCAAAATCTCTTTTCCGGTATTTGTCTTTTTCTTCTGCCCGAAGCGCTATAGTACGCTCTAGCCAATAAGGAGAGTTGGAGAGGAAATCCATAACGTCAATTGTTGAGCCGGGTTTGGGGAATTCCTCAACTAAACCTTTTAAACTGCTCAAGCAATCTTGGGCGCTGTCAAAACTCAAAAGCTCCTTAATCTGATTCCACTTTTTGAAGCCTGCTGTCGACCTGCGGTGATCGAAGATCTGTGGGTCAGTGAATATTATATTTCCTTCTGTGTAATACCCAGAGCGACCAGCACGTCCCATTAGGTTTTGGAAATCTCGCGTAGATATTGCATTGCCAGCCTGGAACGTGCTTGTAATTAAAAGATAGCGAATCGGTAAATTTACGCCTTGAGCTAGCGTAGAGGTACAAACCACTAGCGAAGCCTTTCCATTTGATAGTGCCCACTCCACAGATGAACGCAGCCCTGCGGGGATATTTGAACTATGCGGCATTACCCCAATTTTTATCGCCTTCGTATATTCACAATCACCCATATGTAACAATGCTAAATGATGCAATTTCCCTATTTCTTCAGGGTCGCCAGTTGAGACTGGCAAAGGCAAGTCAGCCCCGTTTTGAAAAATAGTAACCAAGTCCTTACAGACAGATCTGACGATGACTTTAGTTCCGCAAAAAATAGCGGAACCTCCTAACTCGCAAAACTTTACAGCTAAGTAGGATGCGACCTCGCGGCTATTCAGGCGATCAGGATACTTCTTAACTTTCCCCTTGCTGTCTGTAATCTCAAGTGGCTGTAACAAGCCTGGAACAAAATATTGATTGCTATCAAGCATCCCCTGATCAAAAAACTGAACACCACCGCCACTTGGCGCATCTGACCAAGTAGCGAAACCAATCGCTCTGACTGTCGGAAGAACCTTCGCGCCTTGAATCTCGATCCCTGCTTCAAAGTTAAGCCAATCACCTATTGACTTAGCATTTGCCATCACTGCCGATATCATCACTTTTTGGGTGTTCGGACTAACTGCATCTCGCAGATATGATATAAGCAATTCGTATGTAACCCCTCGCTTACCAGTGTCGAACTGGTGCCCCTCATCAAACAATAAAAGGTCTATGCTGGCTGCTAACTCATCTTCGTGTCGTAACAGGTAGGCCAACTTCTCTGGTGTTGTTATAAGTACACTCCCCTTAGAGCGCTCCCTGTATTTGTCGCCAAGTAGAAATTTCAGGAATTCCGAATCTGACTCGGTAATTTGATTTAGATCTGGAAGATCATTGATTAGAACGTCATCCGAAGCAAATGCATCTTTGAATGACTCAGATATCTCGGCGCACAGAGCTCTAAACGGAGCAACCAGAACTATTAGTTTCGCTCGACTTGATAGCAAAGCACTCCGTACTATTAACTCCATAGCTCTGCTTTTTCCAGCGCTTGTAGGCATCTGTACGACAGCAGATACTCCTTTCAATATTCCTTCTTCTCCCATTAGACGTTGGGCTGGCCATAACTCCTTCATAAAATTAGATCTGGCTAAAATATCTCGCCATGCATCCAAGCCAAGTTCGCTATATAAGGGTAGGCAGATGCGAGACGAATTTCTTATTTTTACCCGTACTACGGCACAAATCACGTCGATAAAAAGCAAGTCCCTGTCTGTACCCGCTCTATAAACCATCTCACGCAGCTCAAGGGCGGTAGAATTGACCTCTACGTCCGATGAATCCCCCTCATAAAATGCATGCAGACTGTTCACCAGTTTAGTAGCACCTTCCGAAAAGTAACCATCTGGCTGATGGTACCAATCATGCCGATGATCTGATTTCAGAATCCATATTAAGACCCCTTCAAGGCGATGAGGACTCAATTCAAATTCATATGGAATTTCTTTGGCTAGCACTGAAGAGCTTCCTGGCATATCAGCCAAGTAGTAGGCAGCCGCTCCAAGCATCCTTAAGTACAGGCTGGAGTTATCAAGAAGCCCTGAACCATCAAGAGAATCAAAATACTGTGCTACATCAACTAATTGTCCTTTAAGGCTGTATAGCTCCGCGACATCTTCATTTTTTACTGTTAGCGCGGCTAATTGCCCTAGGATGCCAATTGTTAAAACGATAAGTGCGAAAGGGTCGTCAGCAAGTGGCGGATGCATCTCCTCGGAAACTTTTAACTCTTTAAGTTTTGCTGTTGATTTGGAAAGGCCTAATAATCTTTTGGAGCGCGCCTCAAGCTTCATTTGCGCCTCGCTCGTAAAGCGCGTCAATCAGAGTGATCAAGCTGTCGCCCCGTATGACAAGCATCTCAATTTTGTTTTTATAAGGGTGTGCATCGGCGGTTGTTGAGGCCAGTCCAGTCAAGTTAAAAGAGGATGTGCTTACAACCGCTGCAGCGCCGTAGGCTTTTTCATACGGATGGTCAGAGTAGTTTTGAAATCTAGCAATTGTTGTCACTCCTTGTATGTCTCTCTTATCCCCTAGTCGTTGCCGCATCGCATTTAATGTTTCGGCTAACCGGATATCATCCTTAGCTGAATCATCCACTGCTTTTTGGAGCACCTTAGCTTTACTTTTTTCAGATGCAAGGGCCTTAATTTCATACACTAGTAATTGGTCGTTCGAATTGGGAGAGGAGTTATTCCATTTAAATCCGACTACGTCCGATCCTTTTGCCGACTCGTTTGAGATGATTTTTCTGTCCCATCGTGTTCGAGGAACATCGTAGCCACGCAAGTATTGCATGTAGTCCGCTACCAGTATTTCAGCAAAATCCCCAGACCTAACACTAGGCCCTGGCTTTTTCGTTTTTGATGGGAATTTTATCTCTACTAGATAGTCGAAGCTGGAAACGTTGGATGGCTTTATATACTTAAGATCGTCGTCACTACAGTAATGACGCCTAAAGTGCCCGGCCCATGCCGACATCTTCACTTGGTCGGCTATGTCGTGGCATAGCTCAAAGATCGGAACGGATCTACCACAGGCAGAGTTGAAATGACCGGCGTTCTTCAACCATCCAATGTGAATAAGACTCAATCGTCAGCTCCCTAAGATAACGTGCCGCGCGAACGCGTATTGGCCACATGCCACCTTATTAGCCGAGTTTTGTGTTTTTTTCTAGCCTCATACTCTTTTCACTCCCAATTCCTTTCTACGCGCTCTCACAGGGGGGACGATGCGTTCGCGATAAGCCTTCACTGATGTATTGGGGCGAAAGGGGCACGTGAGTGATGGCTGCCATGCGTTCACTTAGAGAAAAAACCTTGGAGCTCAGGGCTTAGTTTGTTTTAGCAGACAGGAGCAAGCTTCCATACAACGGCTACTAATGAATTCTTGAAGCGCTTGTCATGCTCCGAGTGTAGATTTCGAAAGAAGCTAAGTGGTGAGTGGCGGCGAGAGGATATGTCGCCGGTTCGGGCCGGCTGGCCCGGCTAGGGTTAGGTTTTTCAGATGGAGGTGAAAGTGCTGTCATCGATCAAGGATTACCAACCAGAGCCTCAGACCTCACAGAGCATTTGGATGAGCCTCGGGCTGCCGTCACGCGGTACTAGGCTCCATAACCTAATTCGTCAAGGGCTGCCTTTGAATTCCTCGACCGGATAGCGAGCTTAATGCAGGTGCAGCGATGGGTTATCTCAAAGGCTATTTGCGTGTCACCCACAACGCTGTCACGGAGAGCGAAAGCAGGACGGTTTAACACTGCAGAAAGCGACCGTCTGGTTGCATTGGTAGCCTTGGTTACCGCCATGCAAACGCTTCGGCTGGTGCTTGTGCTTTTTCTTGCGGGGCCTCTATACCGTTAATGGCAGAGACGAGGGGAGTAAGCTGTGATGATCCTTCGTCAGGTGCGTTTTAATGGACATCGTTCACTCGATGCAGGTTTTCGTCAGTGTCATGGAAACCGGCAGTTTTACCAAGGCAGCGCAGGCCTTACACCTTCACCGGCCTGCTGTTTCCAAAACGATTCAGCTTTTGGAACTGCAACTGGGAGGGCGATTGCTTAATCGAACAACTCGCCAGGTGAGCTTCACCCCTGAGGGTGAAGTGTTCTACAAGCGGTGCAAAGCCATCTTGGCCGAGGTCGATGAGACCATGGCGTCATTCGGTAATCGTCCAGCACGCCTCACTGGAAAGCTGCGGGTAGATCTGCCTGTCGCCCTAGGGAAGCTGCTTATCATCCCGTCCCTGATGGAGTTTCAACGCCAATATCCAGGTATCGAATTGACCCTTGGCGCGAGCGACAAGCCTATCGACATGATCGCAGAGGGAGTGGATTGTGTAGTGCGGTTGGGGGCCCTCGAAGACTCGAGCATGGTCGCTACCGGCATAGGTTTTCTACCGATGGTGACATGTGCTGCGCCGGCCTACCTTGAACGTTTTGGAGAGCCCCGCACATTAGCCGACCTGGACACCCATCAAGCAGTCAATTATTTCTCCGGTACCAATCCACGGCCAATCGAATGGCTCTTTGTGGTGGACGGACAGGTGAAGACTATGCGCCTCAATTCGGGAATCAACGTGAATGATAGCGAAGCGTTCGTTGCGTCGGCACTAGCTGGGTTTGGACTGGTTCAAGGGCTTGAGTTAACAGTGCGAGAGCATCTGAAAGACGGTGCGCTTGTTCGAGTACTGGACGGTTACCCGGTACCTTCCAAGCGGATTTCTATTCTCTACCCCCACCGAGACCTATTGCCGCCAAAGGTCGAGGCGTTTGTGCAATGGCTAAAGGCTTTGATGGCCACACATAACCTGACCTAGACCGGATTGTTATTTTTGGGATAACAGTCTGTGTCTCTGGCCGGTCTTCTGGGCGGTGCAGTGACGGATTACCTTTGACGCTTTCCAGATACCGGGAGTTTACCCATGTCAAAAGTCGTCCGTTTCCACCGTATAGGTGGCCCAGAAGTGCTCCAGATCGATGAAGTCGATGTACGTGAACCCGACGCCGGAGAGGTTCGAATCAAGGTGAAAGCTTTGGGGCTGAACCGCGCTGAGGCGATGTACCGTTCCGGCCAATATGGGGTCGTTCCTGAAATGCCTGCCATCCTGGGTTATGAAGCAGCCGGCACCATCGAAAGCATCGGTGAAGGTGTGACAGAGTACGCTGTAGGCGATGAGGTCAACGTCATCCCTGCGTTTTCCTTCGCTGATTACGGCATGTATGGCGAACTGGTCATCGCTCCGCTACACGCCGTTGTAATGCAGCCTGCTGGTATGACGGCAGTCGAGGGAGCAGCAACCTGGATGCAGTTTGTTACGGCATACGGCGCCCTTATCGACATTGGAAAACTCCAAAAAGGCGAAACTGCACTGATTCGTGCAGCCTCCAGTAGCGTCGGTTTAGCTGCCATTCAGATCGCAAATCTGGTGGGCGCGGTGCCTGTTGCGCTCACCCGTACAAGCGTAAAACGACAAGCCCTTCTGGATGCCGGCGCTGCCTACGTGATCGCAACTGAAGAGCAGGATCTGGTCACTGAGGTTAACCGCATTACTGACGGAAGGGGCGCTCGTATGGCGTTCGACCCGGTCGGAGGAACTGAGGTTGCAAACATTCTTCGCTCGCTGTCTCCCCGGGGTATTTTCTTCCAGTACGGCGCTCTCGAAACCGGTGATATGAGCATTCCGGTATGGGAAGTACTCGGCAAGAACCTGACTATTCGCGGATATCAGCTATTTGAAGTCACCCAAGAACCTGAGCGTCTGAATCGTGCCAAAGCCTTTATCACCAGGGGGCTTGAGGCTGGTGCGCTGCATCCGCTGATCGCCAGAACGTTCCCGCTAACCCAGATTGTTGAGGCTCATCAGTACATGGAATCCAACACCCAAATCGGCAAAATCGTTATCGAAGTTTGACGCAACAATTGGTAAAAAAGCGGGGATGCTTACCTCTCGTTGTCCTGAAGCGTTGGCGATTACCTACCTTCTGAATCGCACATTGCATATTGGCCACAGACACACATCGTCATCTCCTATGATGGCGATGACTGTCCAGTCGACTACTCGGAAAAGCACGCTGGATCACCTTTCCAATGGCCGGATCGGGTGGAACATCGTCACCTCTTACCTCACCCGCGCCGCGCCAACCACAGAGTGGTACTTTCCGTTCGCGGTTACGGGCCGATGGTGCTGACCATTTGCCGGATTCAGCTTACGGAGCCTCGTTCAGCTTTGATAAAGGTTTTTAGGACGGAGGTGCCTGTCCCGTCGAGTCGCCTCAAGAGGGGGACTGCTCAACGCGCCATGCGTTCATGGTCGGCGAGAGCTGGCCCTGCGTGTTCGGATAACTAGGTAGTCGGTATGCTCGAAGGTGTTGCTGGCAATTACTCTGGAGTCATGAGTACCGCTAGCGTCATACCGATGAATTGCTCATTCTTACTGATTGCCTCCAAAGCACCGCGAACGTTGCCGGCTACCTCTGCTGATCCGTGCTGCTCGACCCACAGCGTCAGCTCCATAATGGCAGCCTCAAGTGCGAGCTGGTTTTGATAGATTTTGGACAGTAGGGAAGGGAGCAGGTCTGCATTCGACATTGTGATTCCTCCGTGGAAGAGGTCAGCGTAGCAAAAGTCCTAGAAGGCCTAGTGCGGCCTCGCGACCGTTGAGTCCTGGCTGACCAAGTGATGTTGGTTTGAGTACAAAAGGGCCATTCTAGGGCCCTTCTGTTGTTGAATAGATGTTGAAATGGCGGCTTAGCAGACTGGCTAAATTGCCTCCTCCAAAACCAATTCTGGCGGCTGGTTACGAAGCCCGCCTGTTAGGAAGATCAAGTAAACAAAGCCGATCGCCAGCCACGATAAGCCCAGCACCACAGCTTTGTGATCCAAGCTGAACATCAGCCAAAGATCAGCAACCATTCCTGCGACTGGAAGCATCAGGTACAGAACAAAAGCCTGAAACCCTCGGCGCTTTTCGGTGCGCCAGTAGTGGAAAACTACAGACAGGTTGACCAGGATGAAGGTCAGAAATGCGCCGAAGTTGATGAAAGAGGTGGAGGTTGTCACATCCATGTTGAGAGCAAGCAAGGCTACTACTGCGCTTAGTATCAAGCACCAGACTGGGGTGCCAAAGCGTGGAGAAAGGTAGCCGAAGAAAGCTTTGGGCAGCACCGAGTCTCGTCCAAGCACGTACAACAGTCTAGAGCCGCTCGCCTGAGCAGCAATGCCGGATGTGAACTGTCCAAGTACCAAACCAATCAGGAAGATCGAGACGAACAAGTCACCTCCGATGTTGCGCGCGATTTCGTAGGCGGCAGAATCTACGTTTTCAAACTCAAGCGATGGCTGAGCCAGTTGCACAACATATGAGGTGCCTACAAAAATCAGTCCACCAATCAAGGTTACCCAAAGGATTGCCCTTGGCATATTGCGCTCTGGATTATGGGTTTCCTCAGTCAAGGTACTGACAGCGTCGAAGCCAAGATACGAATAGCAAGCAATGGCTGCGCCGCTCATGATCAGTGGCCATTGAATACCTCCGCTTACAAACGGCGCCAAACTGAATAGTGGTTTTGTAGGGTCTCCAAGGGTGTAGTGGACGCACATGACCACAAACGCACCCAGAATTAGTACCTGCAATAGCAGCAGTAGAATGTTCACTGCCGTGGCCAATTTAAGGCCCACAATATTTATCAGCGTTGTCAGCCCAATAAACGATAGCAACCATACGAACCCAGGTATCCCAGGAAAAGCAGAGCTGAGATACGCTGTCCCGATCAGCCATATCGCCATTGGTAGGAATAGATAGTCCAAGAGAATCGCCCAACCCGTCATGAAGCCAAGGCGTGCATCGATCGCCTTGCGTACGTAGGTATACGATGATCCAGAAACGGGGAAAGCTCGGGCCATGTGGGCATAGCTCAGTGCCGTCAGCAACATGGCTACAAGGGCAGCAAGATAAGCCGTCGGAACATGTCCTCCACTCGACTGCGCCAAGATTCCAAACGTGCCAAGCACGATGATAGGGGTCATGAGTCCGACCCCGAAAATCACTAGGGTGCTCAGCGACAAGGTGCGTTTTAAGTTAGCCATTGACGTCTCCGATTATGTTTTTATCGTCCGCCAGGAGCGGCCGGATATACGGCAGATATTGCTAAGGAGTGGACTTTATTATTTGTTGTTGGAGTGCCTATTTATGCTTGGGGATAATTAACTCGCGGCGTTCACCTTCTTCCCAGAATTGGCCGTCCAGGCGCATTCGTTGGTCGTTGTCGTAAATGTAAGGAACACGTGCTTTCGCAAGCAGGGATGTGTCCAATGACATGCGCACGCGAGCCTCCTCTCTACCAGCTTCAACCAATAGGTCACCAAAGGGATTCACCACAGCAGAACCGCCAGCAAACACCAGCCCGTCTTCGCTACCGCCGACCCGGTTAACCATGATTGCAAATGCTTGATTTTCTAAAGCTCGGGCCATGATGCAGGTGCGGTGCGTTGGCCCATAAGGATCGAAGTTGCCGTTGGTAACTATCAGCAACTCAACACCTAATTGCCCAAGCGCCCGGGCTGATTCGGGAAATTCGATGTCGTAGCAAATCAAGAGGCCGACCCGGATCCCGTTCCACATCCCAGTGACCATACGGTCTCCTGGCTCAAACACATCCCGCTCACCCGACCAAAGATGTGTCTTGCGATAGTGGAGAGAGACCCCTTGATCGGGGGTGATCAATACGGTGGTGTTATAGAACCGACCATCGTCAATTTCGGCTAAACCCACGGCCACTGATAAGCCCTTTTTCTTCGCCGCTTGATGAATAGCTTTTAAGCTTGGGCCGTCGAGAGGTTCAGCGATTTGGGCAACATTAGCCTTGGTGGGAAATCCCGTCAGGTACGTTTCTGGTAGAACCAACAATTCCGTTTCGCTGGCGCACGTTTCGATGATTTTCAGCGCCCGAGCGAGGTTGTATGCGGTATCACCGTCGCGCCCTGTAATTTGGGCTAACTCTACATTCATTCACGATCTCCACTAGACATTGATCAGGCCTCAACCTGTGGTGCTGCGGTATTATGGCTAGCCGCCGTTCGCGCGGTAATCGCACGAGATAGGTAATCCTAAGGAGTGACAATGACCCCTGCTTTGCAAGAGATCGCCTGGCACCGAGCTTTTGGCATTCTCATCGAATCCATCGACCAGCCAGGTTTCTGGCAGGCTGTGGTGAGGCGAGTGGGTGATGTCCTTCACTTCGATAACTGGGTCGCACTTCTTTTTCAGGATGGCCGTCCCTATTTGTTGGCGGAATCTACTGCACCCGGTGGTGGCCCAGATCCACTGTTCCAAGACTACTTGGGCGGTATCTATCTGATAGACCCGTTTTACCGTGTGAACTGTGAAGATGCGCGCAGTGGGTTGTTTCAGCTTCGGGACGTCGCGCCGGATTGTTTTGAGGACACGGATTACTACCAACGCTACTTTCATCTGAATGTGGTCGCCGACGAGATCCAGTTCAACTGCCGGTTGGATGAGCGGCGTTTAGTTTGCCTGTCGTTCGGATCTCACCGCAGGATCGCTGATGAAGAGGTTGCTTGGCTGACACTGATGCAGCCTTGGTTGTTAGCCTTGATGAGGCAACGTATGGCTTACGAGCGGCAAGATCTTGCAGGTGTTGAACCGAATGATGGGCTTGATGGGTTGAGGGCTGCTCTGACTTCGCGAGAGTTCGACATTTGCCAACTCATGCTGAGTGGGCACTCCAGCAAAGGAATAGCCGACAAACTTTTAATCTCGGTTGATACAGTGAAAACACACCGACGTCACATTTACAGCAAGCTGAACATCAAAACCCAGTCAGAGCTTTTTGCCAGCTTCCTAAATAGTCACGCCTGAACGGTATGTCACCAAATTTTCAAAGCTTTGGGCACGACGAAGGAAAGTCGGATGGGCCTATATTTTTCCAATGTTGAAGCTGTGGTTGGGCTAAGGACGGCCCAAAATTCCCTATCGACTCGCTTAATTGAAAATTGCGAAGACAGTGCCCCGCAACGCGTGCGAGGAACAGTTGCCCATCTTTGACCTGCCATCAAGATGCTTTGAGGCAGGCCGTTTTTTGATAGTTTTGTACTGACTCTGAACGCTTAAATCTTGAAGCCACTGACCAAACGTTGCAGCTTCTGGGCTTGCTCGTCGAGAGCTGTGCAGGCTTGCAACGTGGCCTGAAGGTTCTGTACGCCAGCCTGGTTCAGGTCGTTGATCTGGCTGATGTCGAAATTCAAGGACTCAACAACCGCTGTCTGTTCTTCCGTTGCACTGGCGACTGATTGATTCATGCCGTCGATCTCACCGATCCTCTGTGTCACGCTTCCCAGGTGAATCCCAGCTTGGTTCGCGATTTCGACACTACCTTCGCTCTGGCGTTGGCTGTCCGTCATCGTCTCTACTGCACCTTTGGCCTCGACTTGCAGCTCCTGAATCATGCGCTGGATTTCCTGGGTGGACTCCTGAGTGCGATGGGCCAATCCCCTCACTTCGTCAGCGACCACTGCAAAGCCTCGTCCCGCTTCACCGGCTCTGGCCGCTTCGATTGCGGCGTTTAGGGCTAACAGATTGGTTTGCTCGGAGATGCCTTTGATAACTGCCAGGATCTGGCCAATACCGACGGTTTTGGTATTCAGCGATTCAATCGCTGTGCATGAGGTACGGATCGTTGCAGAGAGATCGGTCATGGCTTTCATCGTCTCCTCGACGACCTCTCGACCTTCTTGCGATTGCACACGTGCAGAAGACGCGTGTTTGGATGCCTGTGCTGCATTGCCGGCGATCTCATGAGCGGCTGCGCCGAGTTCGTTGATGGCAGCTGCCACGCTATGGGTACGATTGGCTTGCTCGTCGGTGTTTGCCATTGAATCGTTCGAAGCGCTTAGGACTTCGCGGGTTACCCGCGCTACGTCCTGAGTAGCGGCGGAGACCTGAGTAATTGAACCGTGCACCCTTTCCACAAAGCGGTTGAAGGCGAGGGCCAAGACTCCAAATTCGTCTTTCGACTTTACCGCCAACCGCTTGGTCAAATCTCCTTCGCCGGCAGCGATATCCTCCATGGTGCTGCTGATCTCTCTCAGTGGCTGGAGGAGCAGGCGGATGAGCAGTCCCAGAAGACAAACGATCAAGACTATCGAGACAGCAATCGCGATCAATGCGGAGTATCGAAAATCTCGGAGAGGTTGGTACGCCTTGTCCTTGTCTATGGATAGGCCGATGTACCAGTCTACTGAGGGAAGCCCCTGGATCTTGATAAACCTGATAATCCTGTCACTGCCGTCAAGCTTGGTTTCGTTGAATCGGTCATTGATGACAGGCGTCTGATTTGGATAAACATCGGAAAGGTTTTTGGTGACCTGATCCTTATCTGGACTGACGAGAATTTTGCCATCTCCACTTACCAGAAATGCGTACCCCAGTCCTCCAAGATTGAGCGAGTTAACTATTTGGACGAGAGCGTCGAGGCCCAGGTCGCCACCTCCTACACCGATCAAAACCTTGTCTCGGTAAACCGGTGCCATGATCGAGACGACCAAAGTGTTCGTGACCATGTCCATGTATGGTTCGGTGATAGTTGTATTCGCTGCGGCTACCGCATTTTTGTACCAGGGGCGAGCTCTAGGATCATATCCATCGGGCATTTTTGAGGGCGGATAAGTCAGGAAAGCACCTTGCTGGGTGCCTAGTGACGTGAGGCTGAAAGTACGACTCACCGCCGCACCAGAGAGCACTGCAGTGACGTTGGATTCTTGCGGATTGAGTTCGATGGCCTGGAGCATGGTTTCAATGGAAAGAACGCGGCCCGCCATCCAGCTCTGAATGTTGTTTGCGCTTACCTCTCCGATGTCCCGTAAGTTTCCTTCAATGGTCGATTTGATCGAGACCCGCTGGAGGTAATCGTTGTAAAGGGTGAACAATGCGAAGGCTGTTCCGACAACCAGCGACGCAGCAAGCAAAATTTTATGGCTAAACCTAAGGTTGGACTTCATCGGTATCCCTTGTCCGAACGACATTATCGGTAGCGCCAGACATCCAGGATGGCCGAAGAGATAGCCCTCAGAAGCTGGTCTATTTTCAGGTAAAAAAAAGGAGGCCTGAAGGCTAATGCCAGTCAGTTAAGCTGACTGGCATTTTTCTTTCTGATCGGATATTTCGGCGATTTGAGTCGGATGGCCCGGGGATAAATGCGCTCCTCT
>LNAP01000175.1_pt1 | contig 69372 bp, 85 predicted proteins | sample 602601 | NCBI WGS metagenome assembly LNAP01 (sample SAMN02440304, study PRJNA202911) | soil metagenome | biome: Subtropical and temperate rainforests or woodlands; isolation source: soil samples (1 kg each in a 20% v/v slurry with milli Q water) were... ...
CTGGCCGAGAAGCTCCAGGCCATTCATACGCAGATCACTTTCATACGGATTGTGCGGTTCATTGGTAAATGGATCATACGCCCGATCATCTGGTGGCCGGTCAAATACTTCTTCCTGTTCACTTATAAGTTCATGGTCTTGACATCTCCGTCGCCCGAGGAGATTGCTCGGCAGAATGAAGAGACGGACAGAGAGACTCAACGACGTGCTGAGGATGAACGCTGGCGTCGTTCGCTTTAACCGTATTTACCGATGACTATCCGCGCCCATTCCCGCTGGCAACAGGCCGTCCAAGAGCTCCAAGACGACGCGCATGAAGTTGCCGTCCGTTCCGAACCCGACGCCGAGGTCGAGACGACATCCATTTCGGTTTCCCAATCCGATGCAGACATGGCGGCGCTGATTGCGAAGTTTCACGCTATTCGCGCGCAAAATCGGGGCGTGCAAGTGGTGTATTTCATCGGAAGATGGATCGTTCGCCCTATCCTCTGGTGGCCGGTCAAGTACATATATCGGTATGTGGACTGGGAATACGACCGTGAAGTCGCGCGCCGACGCAAAGAAGAGGCAAAGCGTCGGCGGCGTCTATTCTTTTAGCGTATGTGCCCTCGCCCAATGAAATCTTACGCTTGCAGAGTCAGCTTTTCAGGCAAGTAGTACGCTCGCGATGAAGCAGGCAGAGGAAGCCGCAGTATCTAAGTTGTGCTTTGCCTGCCATTCGCTTATCGTTAAAGCACATCTCACTGTGGGACAATTATGAAACCATCTGAAGCATTGATCGCCAACCGTGTTGCCATTCGCCGCATCGTCGAGCTGCATCGCGCCGGGAATGCCCGGGTCTTCGGATCGGTTCTTCGGGGTGAAGACACCGATGCCAGCGATCTGGACATCCTGGTCGACCCAACACCGCAGACCACGCTTTTCGATATCGGCGCAATTCGCCATGAGTTGAGCAAACTGCTCGGCGTGCCGGTTGACGTGCTTACGCCCAACGCTTTGCCTGATACGTTTCGGGCGGTAATACTTGATCAGGCACAAGCCATATGAGCCGCAAGGATGAGCGCCTTGCTCACTATTTGGCCCATATCATCGAAGCGATTGCACGCATTGAGCGCTACACCGGACATGGATGCACAGGCGTTTATGAATAATCCTTTGGTGCAGGACGCCGTAATCCGACACCTCGAAATCATCGGCGAGGCTAGCCACAACATCGAAACACGCTTCCCCGATTTCGCTGCGTCTCGCCCCGAGCTGCCCTTGGCATTCGCCTGTCAAATGCGCAACGCCGTAGCGCACGGCTACTTCAAGGTCGACTTTGAAATTGTCTGGAATACGATCCAGCAAGATCTGCCTCGCCTTCATGCGCAGATCCGCCACGCGCAGTCCGGCGACCTGTGAATCTGGCGCTCTACACCTAGGGCCACAACCCGGCATGCAGGGTTTCTCTTAGACTTGAGCGCGTAGCGCAACGCTACGCGCCAGGACCGATACGCCGCGCCTAGGCGGCCCTCTCCTTTTCCCATTACCGCAAACGCCTGCCTGGCCTCGTTACCGAGGCCAGCTGGCGTCTTGTCGTCCTCATCCAGGAAGTACACATGCCTTCTGAAGATCCGAAACTGTCGATAGATGATGAAATCGCTCGCGCCCAGGGCCTGGAACGCGATCTGCTTGTCGAAATATTGCAATCTCGCCGTACGGCCTGGCGTGTGGCCATTGGGGCCTTCGTACTGGCCCTGGTCTCAGTCGGCGCTGTGGCGGGCCTGACCCCCTTGAAAGCTCCGCCCGAACTGTACGTGGTGAGGGTGGATAACGCCAAGGGTCAGGTAGAAAGCGTGACTCGGCTGGGCGACGCGCAAGAAGACTATGGAGAGCGCATCGCACGGTTCTTCATCCATGAATACGTGTTGGCCTGCGAAGGCTACGACTGGAACACCATTCAGAACTCGTATGATCGCTGCGCGCTCTTTAGCGCGCCATCCGTGCAGCGCGAGTACTACGAAAAGTTCAAAGGCGACGAGGGCTGGATCAAGCGCTACGCCAACCACACCCGCCTGCGCGTCAATGTGCGTTCCATCACCCTAGGCCCAAAACAAAGCGCGACCGTGCGCTTTACCAGGCGCATTGAAAGCAATACCAATCAAACTGGCGCCACCGACGAACATCTCGTGGCCACCCTGGCCTACGACTACGTCAACGCGAACCTGACCGAAGCCGTCGGCCGAAAAAATCCCCTCGGCTTCCAGGTCGTCACCTACACGACCGATGTGGAGGTTCAAGGCAAATGACTGCAAACCTTGGATTGGAATGGTCAGGCGCCCTATTGGGCTTACTCGGTGTAGGCCTGATGGCCGGCAGCTACCGCACACCGAGCTGGGGGTTCCTGCCCTTGCTCTTGTCTAACGCCTGCTGGATCGCCTTTGCACTACGCACCCATACCTATGGCCTGCTCGTAATGCAAATCGGGCTTTCGCTAGCCAGCGCGTTAGGCCTGTTTCGCTCGATGTTGATCCCTTCCCTGCCGACATCCCGTAAGAAGAGAGGAAATAGATGATGGAATCTCTAAAAGCTGAAGAATTGGCCGCGCGCCTGGAACAAGCCCAACAACTGACGCATGCCCAGCGCAACGCGCTGCTGCGAGATCTGGAGCGCTATGCCGCGCGGGATCTGTATGGCGCGGCCCGCCTATGCAAGGATCACTTGAGCAAAGAGGCCGACTTGCGATTGCCGTCGGCCTTGCAAGTAGCGCCCTTGCTGGCCAAGCACTTTGAGGCGCGCATGAATGAGCAGCGCCGCGCCATTGATCTGCATCACGAGCGCGACAAGCAACTGCGCCAGCCCGAGCCGGGTCGCCACTACGTGGGGCCCGTCGTGGGCACCACCCCGAATTGCGTCGTGCAGATGGACAAGGACACGGGCGATTTGATCGTTCATGCCCGCCGCAGCCTGGTTTGCGCGTTCGAGTCCAGCGAGCGGGACAAGGATCTGTCCATCCACTATCCCCAGGAGGCAATCGGCGGCGTAGGCCTGGTCATGCGGATGCAGGAAGGCCATGGCATGACGCCTGGACACGCCCTGCAGCATGAAGCGAGCGCCTCCAAGGCCGAGCATAGCGTGGAGCATGGACTATGAGCATGCCAGCGGTGGCCCGAATGATTCTCGCGGCCACACTCAGCGCGGCGACCTTCACATCCTGGGCGCTGGACAATCCCAAGCCTTCACCCAAGGATAAGCGCATACGGACCACCCAGTATGATCCGGCCAATGTGATCGTCGTGCCGACTGTCATCGGTGTTGCAACCCACATCGTATTGTCCGATGACGAGCAGTATGTGACGCATGCTTTCGGAGATGCGAGCGCCTATGATTTTCAAGAGGTCGGCGGCAAACACCTGCTATTCAAGCCGATCACCCGTGACCCGGACACCAACCTGATCGTTATCACGACAAAGCGCAACTACGCCTTTCGTCTGCAAAACAAGGAACGAGGCAGCGGCCAGGAAGTGTATCGGCTCAAGCTGGAATATCCGGACATCGAGCAAGCCCAATCGGCCGCCCAAGCGGTGTCCGCGCAGATCGATCAGGCGCTGACCGAACTTGGCCAGGCGATCAACTGGCAGGGCTACACCATGAGCGGGGACCAATCCCTGGCCCCGGTCAACGCCTGGGACGATGGGGCGCAGACCTGGTTGCGCTTTGCGCCTGGTCAGGATCTGCCCGCCGTGTACTTTGTGGATGCGGACGGCAATGAGGTACTGGCCAACCGGCACATGGCCGACGCGCACACGATCGTATTGCACCGCATTGCCGCCAAATGGCATTTGCGGCTGGGGGACCAGGTGCTCGCGGTCTATAACGAAAACAGCAACCAGGTCCGTAGCCTCTCCACAGGCACCATTTCGCCTCGTGTAGAGCGAGTCTTACGCAAGGAGGCCGAGCAATGAGGTGGTTCAAGAGAGGGCGTGCCCGCAAACAACAACCGGTGGACGCGGTGGAGCAGATCGAGGCCCAGGCCTTGCTGGACGAGCGTGGTCGACCCAATCTGGACGGTGCGGCTGCGCCAATGGCGCCGGGCGCCAAGGCGTTTCTGACGCTGATTCTCCTGACGGTCATCATTTTGATCGGTTTGTTGGTGCTGCGTGCGCTGCGCACCGATCACTCCAAACAGGAGAAAACCGGTTCGATGCGCTCAAAAATCGAGAACGTGTTGCCCGAACTCAAGCTTGCGGCGCCGATTCCGGCGCCTGGGTCCACGCCCGACCTCGCCGCGAAAGATAATCCATCCGCGCGGCAGCTGGCGCAAATTACCTTACCAGGCACCGATAAAGCGAGTTCCACGCTTTTTGAAGACCCGATTGAGAAACGGCGCCTGACCGCCGGCTTGCAGCGCCAGCAGTCCGGGCAGCAGCAGCCTTCGGGCGCGCAAGCAGCCTCCAAGCCGGCAGGGCGCGAACAAGACAGTGGTCCGATGGCCGATCGATTGCGGCCGCTGCGCTTAAACAGCGCGCAGGCGACACTCTTGCGCAACCGGGATTTACTGTTGACGCAAGGCAGCATGATCGACTGCGTCCAGCAGACCAAGTTCGTCTCGGCTCAGGCCGGTATGATCACCTGCTACGCCACGCGCGAAGTGCGTTCGACCAATGGGCGGGTTGTGTTAATTGACGCCGGCACGATGTTTGTTGGATACCAGCAAAGCGTGCTGGCCCAGGGGCAGCCGCGCATTGGTGTGGTCTGGTCGCGGCTGGAAACGCCCGAGGGCGTGGTCGTTGGACTGGACTCACCAGGCACCGGGCCGCTTGGCGAGGCTGGACTGGACGGCGAGATCGACACGCATTTTGCGCAGCGCTTTGGCGGGGCGATGATGGTCAGCCTGATTGACGACTTTGGCAATTGGCTGAGCAACCGCGGCGGCGGGAACAGTTCCGACGGCATCCGCCTCGATAGTTCCAGCGATGCGGCACAGCAAGCGGTGGCCACCGTCCTGCAAAACACAATCAACATTCCGCCCACCCTATACCGCAATCAGGGCGGACGCGTCGGAATCTATGTGGCGCGGGATCTGGATTTCAGCTCCGTCTACGCACTGCGTCCGGTCTCGGCAGCGGGTGCTTACGCTGCTGCGCCGGCACATTAGGGACGCAGCCCCTCCCTCCCTACCTCCCCCTCCCTTTTCCACCCCAATGGCTGCGTGTTAAAAAGCGCGCGGCCAGGTGTTTGGAGCCGGTTATGCAACAGACCAACCTATCCGTCGTCAAAGACGTGGGCGAGGATCGCTTCGCGTCGGATCTCGCCGATCAACCCGAGGCCGAGCATGGCGTAGCACTGCGTCAGATGCTGCGACCCGTTGCGCAGTATCTGGCAGACGATCAAGTTCGCGAGATCACCATCCCAGCACCGGGCAGGTTATTTCTTCGCATCGCCGGAGGCTGGCACGAGCGGGCGGCGCCAGAATTAAGCTACGACTACCTTGATGCCTTGGTAGCAACAATGGCCAGCTACAACAAGGTCAATTTCGAACCAATCCAATCGCTAATGCTGCTTGATGGCGAGCGTGCCCAGGTAATGCGCCCGCCTGCGGTGATCGAGGGTTGCATCTCGGTCAATATCCGCAAGTTTAGCGGCGTCGTCAAAAACCTGGACGAGCTGGCCAGCCAAGGGGCTTTCGATGACTGGCAGGATGTCAGCGGCCGGATCGAGGCGCCCGAGCGGCTGACGCCGGAGGACTGCGAACTGCTCACGTTAAAAGAAGACCGCGACATGCGCGCCTTCCTGGAGCGTGCCGTATTGCTGCGCAAGAACATCATCATTGGTGGCAAGACCGGTTCGGGCAAAACGACGTTTGCGCGCAGCCTCATCGAGCGCGTGCCCACCGGTGAACGGCTCATCACAATCGAAGACGTGCATGAGCTGTTCCTCTTTAACCACCCGAACCGAGTGCACATGATGTATGGCGCAAATGAAGGTCAGGTTTCAGCCACCGATTGCGTGGCGGCCTGCATGCGTAGCTCGCCGGACCGGATTTTCCTGTCGGAGCTGCGCGACGCGGAAGCAGCCTGGGAATATCTCTCGGCCCTCAATACCGGGCATCCCGGCTCGATCACGACCACGCACGCCAACACGGCGTGGGACACATTCAGTCGGGTTGCGTTGTTGATTAAACAATCGAGCGCTGGAAACCAGATCGACATTGCAACGATCCGAACCTACTTGCTATCGACCCTTGATATCGCCCTGTACTTCTCAGCGTACAAGCTGGTTCAAGTTTATTTCAATCCCGAGCGCGCTGGCGCTTTGCTCTAAGCGACCTGGGAGGCCGCCGATGACTGGAGATCAACACGAACATAGCCTGCGCAATGAGCAGGTGGGACAGGCATACATGGTCATGCTGGACGTTTATGAAAAGTGCCGCCTGCAAGGTATGACGCCCGTGCAAATCAGCCAGGAGATTGAGAAGGCCAACCCTTGGGGGGCTTGTCAAACCTGGCGCTTGCAGGCGTGGCTGATCGCGCGCCGTGAGTTCTATGAGGATTACACCCTGCCGCCACCCAAGACGACAGATGTTGAATAGACGTTATGGCTTTTGGCCCCGTGCTCGAAATGCTGGGGCCATCCTCTTTTTGTAATTGGAACTACCAATAATGACAAGCTCGACGCAAGACATAGCAGGCATGGAGGCCGCTGAGCCACTGGTGATAGCAACGGAGCAGCAGCTACCACTCATTGCTCATAGCCCCACCCAATCTGGTGCCGATCACCCAGGAGCGGTCCGGCCGCAAGAACCACTTATTACCTATGGTGGGTGGCTCATCTTGATCATGGTGGTAATCGCATCGTACTTTCACCGCCGGATCACCAAAAGCCAACTTGCGGCCAGGAGGCGGTCTGAATCCGAAGGTGTGACTTCTAGCGCTTGGCATGGGGTAAGCGATTACTCCGTTGCCAACGCCGTTCACCGCCGCGTAAATGCGCGCTTTTACCAGCGCAAACTTGAGGCGTATGAACATGCGCTGGCTATGAAAGGCTACCGTGTCACCCCACAGACGGGTACGGAAAGTGGGTATCGTATGCCGCCCTACGAGGTTCAGCAATATGCTGCGCGACAGGTTGAAAGAGAGGTGACAGTCTATCTCTACCCTCGTCTCAATGACGAAGACATCGAACACTGTGTTCGCAGCCATGTCGCCGATGGACTGGCATTGCGATTTGTTGACGACTTGGCTGCGTCGCTCATAGAGGAAGGGTTCATGTTCGAACTGTCCAGGGTGGTTCCGGCGCCTCAAGGGCATGAGGCGCAAGAAGCTTGTCCCGACTCGATATTCAGTGGCTAATCCAAATAGGCACTCCCTTTTCACCGCCCAGAGGTACTCGGCGGCGGAATCACGAAAATGTGAGCCAAAGCATGGGCGGCAACAACAGCGGCCGTGCCCTTCCCTGTTGGACACACCTCAGACAACAAGACGGAGCCATGTATGCAAAAGCAGCAAACTGCTCTGGACAAGATCAAATCGACTGCCTTGTCCGCACAACGCAAAGCCATTGAAGCGCAAGCGCGACCGGGCGAATCCTTTCAGCAAGCGCAGTCCCGATTTTTGCAGGAAAGCGACGAGCCTGAAATGGATAAGCCCAAAAAGCAGGCAGCCCTCAGCACGCTTCGCCAAGCGCCCGATAGCGATGGCCAGCGCGATTTCTTTATACCGGCAATGTGGGACGTTTCAACCAAAGACAGCCGCTCCTTGATGGATGTTGCGGTCTTTCGCCTTTCCAAGCGCGATAAACGCGCTGGAGAAACCATTCGCCATGTCCTAGCCGACGGGTATGTGGAAGTAAAGGCCGGGCCTGACGGCATGGCCTCGATCTGGGATTACGACATCGTGCTCATGGCCATCTCGTATCTAGCGGAAGGCGCAAAGGCCTATCGGGCTGGCCGAGCCGAGAAGCCTGGCCGGGTGTTCCGACCACATATTTCAGACGTTCTTAAATTTTGCCGCCGCTCTGACGGCGGGCGTCAATACGAGGAAATCGAGGCAGCCCTGGATCGGCTCAAGAACACCACCTTGAAATTTGTCAGAACTCGGCCCGGCAAAGGCGGACGCGTCGTGCGCGAGGCCGATGCCGAAGGGCTCATCAGTAACTACCGAACCATTTCCTATGCAGAGACGGGGCGCTTGATGAGCGTGGAGATCGAGCTGCCGACCTGGATCTATCGCGAGGTGGTCGATGCCAAGCATCCCGAAGTGCTGACCATCGATCCCGCATTCTTCTTGATCGACTTAGGCATAGGGCGATTCCTCTATCGGCTCGCCCGACGTGCTGCCGGCCGGGGAAGTGCCAAGTGGTCCTATGAAACGATCTACCAGCGTAGCGGCAGCACGGGAACATTCAAAAAGTTCACCTACGCCCTGCGTCAAATCATTGCAGCCAATGATCTTCCCGAGTACACGCTAAGCGAAGAAGGCGGTGTCTCCGGGCCGCAACTGCTCATGACTCACCGCGGTGCCACGATGGAGCGCCCCGACTAATAGCCTCGGGCCGACGGTGGTGCCGGCGCACGGGGGGGGCCCCGGTTCCTTATAGACGGAATTGCCTGATCCGAGCGATCCGGGCGGGCAAAGCAAGGTCTGATACCGCTGGCGGTTCCTAATGGACGGAGCACCCGAAGCTAGCTATTCATGCCCTATGCCCGTTGCGCATCGCTATGATTGGCCGTCCATTAGGAACCGGATGGCCCGTCGATTAGGAACCCAGTTCCGTCCATTGGGAACCGCTTGTCGTCTATTAGGGGCCCTTGGCCGTCTATTGGGAACCAAACCCCGTCTATTGGGGGCCGCGCACCGTCGATTGGGAACTGCGGGCCGTCCATTGGGAACTTTTCGCCGTCTATCAGGAACCGCCCACCGTCGATCAGGAACCATGGGGCGAAAAAGCGCCTCGAACGGCCCTTTTCGCTGCCAAATCTGTGGATACTTCCGTCGATTGGGAACCGTTTTCCGTCTTTTAGGAACTAAAACCCGTCTATTAGGAACCGCGCTCCGTCCATTAGGAACCAAAACCCGTGTATTGGGAACCGGCCATCTTCGTATAGCATTGTTTTACAAAGGTTTTTTGGCGTTTTTTTTGTCTAAAACATTAATACTTATTTAAAACATTAATGTCCAAAATGCGACTTCCTGGCTGTGGACAAATCGGCGAGCAGGCCTGCGCGACCGCCAATTCACTGTGCCGACGCCATCGGGTGATTGACGATCGCGCGCCTACCCTCCGGTCGCTGCGCTCCCTGCGCCCCGACGCCTGAAGGCGTCGGCCTGAAAACATAAAGAGTCCCCACCCTTTCGCCGAAGGCTTCAGGGCGGGGAAAGGCAGACCCCTAGCACCGGGGGCTTGCAGCCCCCCTGTCGGTTGCGGCAAACCCGGCCGCAACCGTGCTTCGACCCCCCGGGGCACCCCTCCGGGGTTCCCCCGCCGCCCGCAGGCGGCGGCCCCCCCTCCCCTCAAACCCCGTCATCGGAACAAGCCCTGCGCCTGCTCTGGTGGCGATCGTGGCGGTGGCCACGAAACCGATTTTTGTTCAGGAGTTTCCATGAGAATCGCAGTAGTGAACTTATCCGGCTCCGTCGGCAAGACGGTTGCTACCAGCCATCTGCTCGCACCTCGCGTACCGGGCGCGGAGATCATCGCAGTCGAGTCCACCAACGAAAGTGCGGCGGATCTGGGCCTAAGCGTGGATCAGCTGCGTGGCGAACATTTCGGCAAGCTCTTTCGCAAGCTGCTCATCGCCCGCGCGGCCATCGTGGACGTTGGCGCTTCCAACATCGAGGATTTCCTTGCCGAATTGAACAAGTACGACCAGGCCCAGGCCGAGATCGATTACTACGTGCTGCCTGTCGTTGCCTCGGGCAAAGCACAACGCGAAACGATCAAAACGATCGAGGCGCTGGCGGCGGCCGGCGTCGATCGCCAGCGTATCCGCATCCTCTTCAACCGCGTAGACGTGCAAGCCAGAGATGAATTCGAAGCGATTTTCGCCTACGAAAAATTCTCGGGCACCTTTCTGGCGAACCCGGACGCCCAGGTGCTGGAAAGCGAAGTGTTCGATCTGCTGGCCAACAGGCGCCTGACCATCGAAGCCGTCTTGGCTGACCAAAGCGACTACCGGCGGCAGCTTCGCGAGACCGATCCGCACGATCAAGAGCAAATCGAACGATTGAGCGACCTGATCGCATTGCAAAGCCTGGCCAAACCCGTCAATCGGCAGCTCGACCAAGCTTTCATCGCCCTCTTTGCGTAGGGGCGGCCATGCAATCCGAGCCTGAGAAGACGGCGCCGCCACGCTCCAAGCTTGAGTACATGTACCGCGATCTGCTGGTCGAATGCGATCGATTGTCAACGCGCAACGAGGCGTTGGCCACCCAGATCCGGGACACCGCAATGAGCTTGGGGGCCCTGCCCACCGTCCTACGCCAATCAGCGTCCACGATCGCGGTGCAGGCCAGCAGCCAGGCCAATCGCCAGATTCAGGATGCCACCCAGACACTTGTGGCGGCCGATCATGCACTGCGACGCGCGCATCAATCCTTGCATCGGGCGAGTCTGCGAAATGCCTGGTTCGTGGCCTGCGTATCGGCTCTATGCGGCCTTGCGGGCGGACTACTGAGCGCCTTGATCGTCGTGTCGTTGGTGCAGGGCTGACCCGCCGCCATTCGGAGCGTCCCCCTTGAATTAGTCTTGGAGAGCATGCATGGCCCCCGATCTGCGCCGGCGCATCATCCGATTCGCTCTGCTTATTCTGCCGCTATCTAGCTGGTTGCTCACGGCGATGTATCTAAGCGGCACCTCGCCACGTTCGGTCAATTGGCTCTTGGTGTCACATTGGCTGCGCGCAACGCCTCAACACACAGGCTTGCTCGCCGCCTTGGCCGCCGGCGTGGTGTTGAGCTTCCTGCTGGCTTTTTCTTTAAAGAAAATCTCGAAAAGCGAGGGTTTTGATGGCGCGGGGTATAAACGCTACATCCGCGGGACCCAAGTCGTGTCATTCAAACGGTTGACACACCTGTGCGTAGAGCGCAACAAGCGTCAAGTCGAGATTGCTGGCGTGCCCATGCCCACATCGGTTGAAAACCTGCATGTGCTACTCAACGGCGCCACGGGCTCGGGCAAGTCCGTGCTATTACGGCCGTTGATTTATTCCGCGCTCAAGCGTGGGGATCGCGCGGTCATCGTTGATCCGAACGGTGACTTGTACAGCAAGTTCGGCCGCTCGGACGATGTGCTGCTCAATCCCTACGACGAGAGAACTCAGAAGTGGATGTACTTCAATGAGGTGCGGGCCGATTTCGATTGGAAGCGCCTCGTCTATTCGATCGTGCCGTTAGGCGTTGACGCCAATGCCGAAGAGTGGAATAGCTTTGGCCGCCTGCTGCTAAGCGCCGTTTCGCGCAAGCTATTCGAGATGAATGTGCATGACATCGACCAGGTGAACTACTGGTGTTGCGAAGCGCCGTTCAAAGAAATCCAGGCATTCTTGAAAGGTACCGAGGCGCAATCGCTCTTTGCTGGCGCGTCCGAATCGACAAGGGCCTTTGACAGCGCGCGCTTTGTGCTCTCGAACAAGCTTTCCGAGCATAGGGCCATGCCGGCGGGCGGCTTTAGCATCCGCGACTGGATGGAGCACGGACGGGGCAGCCTCTACATCACCTGGCGCGAAGATATGAAGACAGCCATGAAGCCCCTGCTATCGGCCTGGGTCGATATCTTTTGTTCGTCCATTCTTTCCATGCCGGAAAGCGCGGTGCGCCGCTGGTGGCTGGTGATCGATGAGCTGGCATCCCTGGAAAAGCTCGCCTCGTTGGTAGACGTCCTAACCAAAGGTCGAAAACACGGTGTGCGAGTGGTGGCGGGCCTGCAGGCGGTATCCCAGCTTGCCGCAATTTACGGCAAGGACATGGCCCAAACGCTGCGCGCGTGTTTTCGCAACCTGGTTGTGCTGGGCGGCTCCAAGACCGATGCCGAGACGGCCAAGGAAATGTCCACGGCACTGGGAGAACACGAAGTCGCCCGACCCGAATACACCGACTCGCGCAATCCCGGCGGATCTCGCGGTACGAGCGAACGCCTGGTGCGCCAGACCGAGCCCGTCGTGACCCCGGCCCAAATTCAGGCCCTTGCGGCATTGACCGGCTATGTCGCGTTTGCCGAAGACCGGCCGATTGCAAAATTTGTCCTCAAACCGATTTCATTTATCACAAAGAACCCCCCTTTTATCGAGCGCAGCGATATAAGCGTGGGCCGCGCATCGAACACATCCTGGGGTCCTGAAGACGGCACAACGCCATGGAGCTTGAATGATCTCCCTGCAGATACTACACAGGGGTAATGCCGCGAAAGCCGGCCATTACTACGCTGACCAGAAAGATGACTATTACAGCCGGGACGGCAACTCGGCCCAATGGCAAGGCCGGGGAGCCGAACTGGTCGGACTGACTGGCGAGGTGGCACCGGCGCAGTTTGTCGCGGCGATGCGCGGCGATTTCGGACCCGACGTGCAGTTGTCACGTTCTATCCGAAAGGACGCAAAAGCGCGGGCCGCGATGGATGTGACGTTCTCCGCGCCCAAATCGGTCAGCATACAGGCCCTGGTCGGCAAGGACGCGACGGTGCTGGCCGCGCACGATCATGCGGTGACCAAAACCCTCGAATTCCTTGAAAAGGAGCTTATCCGCGCGCGCCAGAAAGAGAATGGGGAAACGCGTACGGAAAAGACAGCCAACGCCATTATGGCCAAGTTTCGGCACGAAACGGCTCGCCCCACCGATTTTGATGAAGCCGACCCGCAGTTGCATACGCACACGCTGGTGATGAATGTCACGCAGCGCGCCGACGGCGCCTGGGTGTCAGTCAGCAATGAGGAGATCTATCGGGCCAAGCGCATGCTCGATGCCATTTACAAGAACGAAATGGCGACCTATCTGGAAAAGGCGGGTTACGTACTGCGCTATGAAAAGGACAATTTCGAACTCGCGCATATCAGCCGCGAGCATATCGAGCAGTGTTCCAAGCGCGGGATGTCGGTTCAGGCCGAGCTCGCCAAGATGGGCAAGACCCGCAAAACAGCCAGCCGCGAACTCAAGCAGACGATCACCCTTGCCACCCGCAACGAAAAGCGACCGGAGATCACCCGCGAGGCGTTGAGTGCCGGATGGGAACGGCAGGCACGGGAATTGGACATCGATTTTGGCGCGGCGCGCAAGAACGTGGGCTTTGAGCGTGGCGACCGGTCCATTTTGGGGCTCGGCATCCCAGGCGCAGGTGGAGCCCCCGGCTCTGGCCGAAATCCGCCAGACCGTGGGCCTGTTGCGCCAGAAGATGGACATTGGCCTGGCCGTGGTCGTGCCTATCCCGATCCACGAGATGCTCGCGGCCGCTTGGGTCGAAGCCGAGTCCCGAATGGCCAAGGTAGCGAGGTGATTCAGAGGCCACGCGTCCGGATTGCCGAGGAGTGCGTGAATTGGGCGATTCGGCACATTGCCGAACGCGAGTCCGTGATGACGGAAAATCAGATCATGGAAGCAGCCATAGAACATGCCATGGGTACTGGCGCGAGCTTTTGGGAGATCAAGCAGGCTATCCAGGACGCCGTAGCCCGAGGCCATCTGGTCCAAGGCGCGCCGGTCTATCGATCCGATCTTGTTCAAGGCGGCGAAATCGTCCTATCACGCGAAGCCTGGGTGCAGAAAATGGTCCGAGAAGGCGCCACGCCAGACGATGCTCGCAGGAACGTGCGCCGCGCCATTGCGATGGGCGGACTGGTGCTGGAGGCCACGCGCTATACCACGCAGGCGGCCCGGGAGCACGAGAAGCGCATCTTGCAGATAGAGCGGGAAGGCCGTGGCAAAATGCCGGCGATCTTGTCCAAGGATGCTGCCCATCAAGCACTGGCCGACAACGGGCTCACACCAGGCCAACTAGCCGCCGCCCAGCTTGTGGTGACCACAGCGGATAGCGTCGTAGGGATCCAGGGTCTGGCAGGCGTAGGTAAGTCCCATATGCTCAAGCACGTTAAAGCGTCCGTGCAAGAAGCGAATTACACCATGCGATCGATCGCGCCCTACAGCTCGCAGGTCAAGGCGCTGCGCCTATTGGGCGTACAAGCCGTGACCGTCGCCTCGATGCTGCAAGCCCATACCAACCGTTTTCAACTGGATAAGAACACGGTGCTGGTTGTCGACGAGGCCGGCGTGGTGCCGACGCGGCAGATGGAGAAAATCTTGCGCCGCGCGGAGAAGGCCGGCGCACGGGTCGTTTTAATGGGCGACATCGGGCAGACCAAGGCGATCGAAGCCGGGCGTCCCCTGCATCAGCTGCAGGACGCCGGCATGCAAACGGCGCGTATGGGCGACATCGTTCGACAAAAGAATCCTGTTCTCAAGCGCGCAGTTGAACTTGCCGCGCAAGGCAACGCTTCGCAGGCGTTGCATGTGCTGCAAATGAAGCTGCAGGCGGTGCAGGAAATCAAGGAAAATGATGCCCGATATGGGCAGATTACGCAGACCTACGCGGATCTGCCCAACGAAGAGCGACGCCGGACCCTTATCATCACCGGCACGAACGCGTCGCGCAATGCCATCAACGACCGGGTGCATGCCAAGCTGGGCCTAGCCGGCAAAGGGTTTGACTATGCCCTGCTCACGCGGATCGATACGACGCAAGCCCAACGCCGATCGGCAAAGTATTACCGCCTGGGTAATGTTATCCAGCCTGAGCGCGGTTATAAGAATGGCTTAAATCCCGACGCGCAGTATGTCGTGACCGGCATCGATACGCAGCGCAACCGTATCGCGGTGGCTCACCTCGTAACAGGGGAACGCATCGAATTCAATCCCTCGCGTGCGACCCAACTATCCGTTTACGATCGCGTCAAAGCGGAATTGTCGGCGGGAGATGAGGTGCGTGTGACCCGCAACGATGCCAAGCTGGACTTGGTCAATGGTGAACGCTACGCCGTGCTGGCGGTCACCGCGGGCACGGTCAAGCTGGGCCGACTCGGCGAAGACGGCAAGACTCTGCGCGAAGTGACGCTGACCGGTGACCTGAAAACACATCCTTTGCATCTGGACCGGGCTTACGCCTCCACGGTGCATAGCGCCCAGGGCCTGTCGGAAACCGGCGTCATCCTGAATCAGGAGACATTTAGCCGCACCACGAAATCGGACGTATTCTACGTGGCGATCTCCCGAGAAAAGGAATGGATTCAGGTCTACACCGACGATATCACCAAGTTGCCGTTCGCTGTGGCACGAAGCGAAGAAAAAACGTCCGCACTGGATATCGGCATCGCTGCGAAGATCCATCAGCCCGAACTGGCTCATGAGGCGACAACCATGAGCTTGGCACCGCACATCCACACCTTATGATTGGTCAAGGAGACTTCTCATGGCAAATGATGTAATGGCCATGTTCGCAACGTTGATGAGTTGGCCCCACTTGGAATCGCCAAATGAGTACATAGGCCTCAAACTCGCGTGGCCTGCCTGGCGTAAATGTACTGGCGGGTGATGTTTTGCGCCGATTCCGATTGAAACGCACTATTACACAATGCGATCCGATTTAGCAAAAACATGAGAGGTACTGGAAATGGATGAAACCTTTGCGATTGAACGTCTCGTGCTGCAGGTGAGAGAGTATGCCAGTGGACGGGCGAAGGACGTGGCAAGAGGAGCCGAGACCCCCCTGCTTGCCGCCCTGCTTCTCCAAAAGTATGGACGGGGTGTGGTTGACGCTGTTGCAATGATCTTCGATAACCCGCGAGTGGCTGATCCTATCAGCCGCGTGCTAGATGAAGAAACGGCCGTGATTGACCCTCTCTGGCGCGAGCATAATCGGCACCGTTGGGCCGCTCGCCCGGCCGATGTGGCCGCACGCAGTTAAGTCCGGATAGATTTGCTGGTCAGTATGTGTCGGCCGCCGTCCAGCGTCAACGCTCGCCAGTTGGCAACGGTCATCGTACGGGCCAGGCAATATCTGGAAGAAAGCTATGAGCAATCGACAACGACAGGGAGAACGGGAATGGCTTCGACATATGCAGATTTCACCAACGCGCTTGAGTACCTTGTTTCCATCGAGCCGGATCCTGAGATGTGCGAAGATGAAGATAGGTATGACGCGCACATGGCGCCATACGCGGCTGATATCGAATATGCACGCTGTACTGTACGTCTTCCTTGAAGAACAATCGGATCCGATGGCCAAATCTGTCATGCGCACTACGGTGAACGCGCTGTGGGATGGCTGCGGGCAATGGCGAGCATAAACTAAAATGCGGTTCCTCTCGACGGAATTGTTAGAGATTACGGGGGGGTTCGCTTTAATTTCGCTGAGATATAAACAATGGCGGCAGCAGAGAAGTCAAGAAAGAACTCTGCCTCAGCTTTGGTTAAAGTAGATTCAGCTGTGCCGCCGTGACGCACAAAGTCCTTGTTGCTTGTGTATCCATAGGCCTGGCTGACTAAGCGCTCAATGTCCGGATCGAGCCCTGCTTGCTTAACAATTTTTCCCAGCGTGCCGTTAGGCTCGTTCAGAAGAATCATCAAACAAGATTCGACGGAGTTTATTGACTCTTTGATCGAGTTTTCAAAGTCCGGCGTGGGCGAGTAGATGAAATTTTTCGCTTTCAACCACTGTGATCGAACTGGGGTGAGTTCATCCGTCAGTGCTTCATTCGCTTTGGTCCAATTTTTCGAGGACGGGGCGTGTTTTTGAATTCGCTTTAAATCTAGCAGTATGTCGGCGTAAATCTCTTCGACATAGACCCTACGACTGGCGTAGGTCTTCATTTCCTGCAGTTTGCAAAATGCGTAGAAGACTTCCAGTGACTTGTGTGGGTTAGGATTCGCGTACTTCGCCTGTTCTAGGTCGATCGTCACCTCGGCGTATAGATCACGATACACGCGAGGCTGATCTGATGTGCGACCATCCGTTGCGTATGCAACCATGATTGATTGAAGCTCCATGATTTTCGCTGCAACTTCGATGGCTCTCTTGCTATCCATACAGCAGTATCTCTAACGTAATAGACCACACCAACCTGCAGACCATATCAGGCGCTTGCGGGCTAAACTGGCACGCAGAAAGTGCCGCAAGGAGCTTGCAACCTAGCTCTGCGGTATATGTAACTTCAGTACCAAATCCAGCCGTGAAACCCACCATCCCTCCTGTGCTGCGCTCTACATGGTTACTAGGTAAGGCCCGTAAGCGAATTCGTTACAAACACTATAGCCTGTTCACCGAGCAGGCGTATGCGCAATGGGTGCGGGTGTTTATGAAATGGCATCGTTTGCGGCATCCGCGAGACATTGGGGCAGCAGGAGATCGAGGGCTTTCTGGCCATGTTTGCCAACGATGGGAGGCTGGCTGCGGCTACGCACAACCAGCCTTACTGACTGACAGCTTTCGAGTTTTTATCTGGATGGCCGCTCAGCTTAAACCTCACATAGCCAACGCGTATCAATCGGCCGGCTGTTTTATTGATCGTCCGATCGGGTCTATTGTGTTGAAAAACTCCTCGAAATGCACGCGTTTTGGATATCCTAACGTTTAGTCGATAAACGGGAGGTTGCCGCGATGATGGGTCAACAAACTGGCTTGCAGGAGAAGCTTTTTTATTCCTTCAACCTGGATGATCACGTGCCCCGGACGCACTTGTTGCGCGGCATTGACCGCTTTTTTGACCTGGGTGATTTGCGCAAGCATGTCGGCTCCTTTTATAGCCACACGGGCCGGCCATCGATTGATCCGGAACTGATGGTGCGTATGCTGATCGTAGGTTACTGCTTGGGCATACGCTCTGAACGTCGGCTGTGCGAAGAAGTTCACCTGAACCTGGCGTATCGTTGGTTCCGTCGCCTGGGGGCTCGACGATGCCGTGCCCGACCACTCCACCTTTTCCAAGAATCGACACGGTCGATTTCGCGATAGTGAGGCACTACGCCATGTGTTCGAATCGGTCTTGCGCCGGTGCATGACCGAAGGCCTTGTGACGGGCGAAGGGTTTGCTATTGATGCCAGCGTCATTAAGGCCGACGCCAACCGAGCGCGTGGTATTCCCGGCACTGAAGCCATCGACTGGCGTCAAGGCGACCGACAGAGCCGTGCCGTACGCGAATACCTCGACGCGTTCGAAGAGAACAACCCCACCGACGACGACATCCCCGTTTCATCAGAGTCGACAACACTTCCGAACAATATTTCGCTGACCGATCCGGCTGCCCACTGGACGGCAGCCCCAGGAAGTCCGGCTTTCTATGCCTACTCGACCAACTATCTGATTGATCTACAGGCAGGCATTATTGTGGATGTGGAAGCCACGCCGGCCTATCGATCCCAGGAAGTGGAATCGACTAAGATTATGGTTGACAGGGTCGCACAGCGCTTCGATCTGAAGCCTCGCCGATTGGTGGGCGATACGGCCTATGGAACGGGTCCCATGCTCGGATGGATGATTCAGGAAAAAGGCATCGAGCCGCACGTTCCTGTTTGGGATAAAACAGAACGCAAGGACGGCACCTTCTCAAGCAGTGACTTCGCTTGGGATGAGCAGGCAAACGAGTACCGTTGCCCACAAGGGCAGGCGTTACGCAGCGACAGGCGTGCATTTAAAAATCCACGCACACGCATCACCAAAGCGGACACGATTATCTACCGATCCAGCCAGCCTGATTGCTCCACCTGCCCGCAGAAAGGCCAATGCTGTCCTAACACGCCAACGCGTAAAATCGCTCGCAGCATCCATGAAGCCGAGCGGAGTGTGGCTCGGGCCACCGCGACAACGCCTGAGTATCGACAATCACGCTGCGACCGAAAGAAGGTTGAGATGCTATTTGCTCACCTTAAACGCATCTTGAAGCTGGATCGTTTGCGCCTACGAGGCCTCTCAGGGACCCAAGACGAGTTCTTGTTGGCGGCGACCGCCCAGAATTTACGACGAATGGCCAAGTGGTTGGTGCCAAGCGATAAACAGGCACAAGAAATGCCCGCTTGAGGGCATCCGAGCGGCCGAATTCTTGATGTAATCGAGCAGCGCCGAAAAACCGATCAGCTAAAACAACTTAGGCAAATATATTTCCCAGCGTTCAAAACGAGTTTTTCAACACAATAGGTCGCTTTCAGGCATTGGTGATAGGCTCCAGCCGGCCAAAAGCGGCCAATTGGTGTTTGCGACCGAATGACTGCTTTCATCTTTCTTCTCTCGAGCTGGGCAGCCACCGTGCAGTTAACGCCGTTAATACTTATCCAAGACCGCGCATAGTGATTGCAAATATTCCATAATTCGACTATAGTCAAATTATGGAAACAGATAAAGTTCTTGAAGCGCTCGCCGCGTTAGCCCATTCAATCCGCCTCTCCGTGTTCCGCACTCTGGTGCAAGCAGGCCCGGAAGGATTGCCCGCAGGGCGTATAGCCGAGCTCATGGACATGCCCGCCTCGTCCCTATCCTTCCACTTGAAGGAGCTGCATAGGGCAGGACTGATCGCGGGCCGCCAAGACGGGCGGTCAATCATCTATTCGGCACGCTACGAGACGATGAATGACTTGCTTAGTTACCTCACGGAAAACTGCTGCGGCGGCAATCCGTGCTCTTCCATAAGTAACCGCGACACCAATCTGGAGTCCTCATCATGAAACGCTTTCACGTCCATGTCGCCGTAGCTGATCTGCCAGCCAGCATCCGCTACTACTCGGCGTTATTTGCCACAGAGCCCACTACCGTCAAGTCCGACTATGCAAAGTGGGCACTTGAGGATCCTCAGGTGAATTTCGCCATTTCATCCCTGGGTGCAGCGCCTTCCAAGCTCGGCGTTGATCACCTCGGCATTCAAGTGGAAACCTCTGGTGAGCTTGTAGAAATGCAAGCGCGCCTACAAAGCGCGAGCTTGCCGATAGAAGAGCAAAACAATACCACCTGCTGTTATGCCAAGTCTAATAAGTACTGGTCTATCGACCCCCAAGGCGTTGCCTGGGAGTCCTTCCACACGCTGGACGGTGCACCGACCTATGGCCATTCCCGCCAAGTTTCAGACGCAGAAGCCGCGTGCTGTACTCCTGAATCAAGCGCCTTCGCGGCGCCCTCCAAAACAGACAAGCCATGCTGCGAGCCCCGCGCGTCTTGCCGTAAGCCCTGATAACCCTTCCTGTAACCTCGAGTCCATATCCCATCATGTCTGAAAAAACTTTCAATGTCCTGGTGCTTTGCACTGGTAATTCCGCGCGAAGCATCATGGCCGAAGCGCTTTTCAATGTCTTGGGCAAGGGACATTTCAGGGCCTATAGCGCCGGTAGCCAGCCAACGGGCAAGGTGAATCCCTTTGCGGTGGAGCGATGCGAGGCGATCGGCTATGACGTTTCGGCCCTTCGCAGCAAGGGTTGGGATGAATTTGCCACGCCCAACGCGCCCAAAATGGACTTTATCCTGACGGTTTGCGATCAAGCAGCGGGCGAAACTTGTCCGATATGGCCAGGCAAGCCTGTCACCGCGCACTGGGGGTTTCAAGATCCTGCTGCATTCGAAGGAAGTGATGAGGAAAAGCGCGCGCTCTTCAATAAGGTCTTCCGGCAGATTATGGCGCGCGTCAGCCAATTTGTGAATCTACCTCTACATGTGCTGGATCGCAACACAGTCGAGAGGGAGATGCGGGCGATCGGTGAGAACCCCTCGGAGCCTCAGGAATGAGCTCAGTAGCACAAGCGACCACTGTATCGCTGGAAGGGAGCATCAGTTTCTTTGAGCGCTACCTTACCATTTGGGTGGCACTTTGCATCGTTGCTGGCGTTTTGTTAGGTCGGACAATGCCAGACGTGTTTCAGGGTATCGCGACTTTGGAGGTGGCACAGGTCAACTTGCCGGTGGGTCTGCTGATCTGGGTCATGATTATCCCGATGCTGATCAAGATTGATTTCGCCGCCATGGGCCAGGTAACAAGCCACTGGCGCGGCATCGGCGTGACTCTGTTCGTGAACTGGCTTGTAAAGCCTTTTTCCATGGCACTGCTGGCCTGGATATTCATTCGGCATCTATTTGCGGCATGGCTGCCTGCTGATCAGTTGGACAGCTACGTGGCGGGTCTGATACTGCTGGCCGCAGCGCCTTGCACCGCAATGGTGTTCGTATGGTCGCAGCTTTGCAAGGGCGATCCGTACTTCACACTATCCCAGGTGGCACTCAACGACGCCATCATGATCGTGGCGTTTGCGCCTGTCGTCGCGCTACTGCTCGGACTATCCTCGATCTCGGTGCCGTGGGATACGCTTATAACGTCGGTCGCGCTGTACATCATCATCCCCGTGTTTATCGCACAAATAATCCGTAGGCACCTGCTTTCGAAGGGTGAAGCGACGTATCAGCGTGTGGTTAGCGCATTGGGTCCATACTCCATCGCGGCACTGCTGGCTACGCTGGTCCTGCTTTTTGGGTTTCAGGGCGATGCCATCATTGAAAAGCCACTGATTATCCTTTTGCTGGCAATTCCAATCCTGATTCAGGTCGTGCTGAACTCGGGTCTAGCGTATTACCTGAACCGCCGGTTTGGTGTGGCGCATTGCGTAGCGGGGCCCTCGGCCTTGATCGGGGCCAGCAATTTCTTCGAATTGGCCGTAGCGACGGCGATCAGCCTGTTTGGCTTCCAATCTGGCGCGGCACTCGCCACGGTTGTCGGCGTGCTCATTGAGGTACCCATCATGCTGGTCGTTGTCCGTGTCGTTAATCAATCACGCCATTGGTATGAATCAAAAGCAAGTTGAGAGTTTTAATGTCTATAACTATCTATCACAACCCTGCATGCGGCACGTCCCGCAATACACTGGCCATGATCCGAAACGCGGGCCTTGAGCCGCAAGTAATCGAATACCTGAACGCTCCCCCAACGCGCGCCGAGATGCACGACATGATCCGCGACGCAGGTCTAACGGTACGCCGGGCCCTCCGCGAAAAGGGTACGCCCTTTGCTGACCTAGGTTTGGCTAGCCTCGGCCTGACCGATGATCAGCTATTGGACGCCATGGTAGCTCACCCGATCCTGCTTAATCGTCCATTCGTCATCACAGAGTTAGGCGTGCGCCTGTGCCGGCCATCGGAGCTCGTGCTTGAAATTTTGCCATCACCACAGCAAAAGGCCTTTTCAAAAGAAGATGGCGAAGAAGTAATTGACTCAAAGGGCAGGAAGGTAAACTCATGAAGGAAATATTGCCTAACATTGTGCCGTCGGTGCTCGATACCCCTGTATCAAGGAAGCTTGAGCCGGTGAGGCCAAGCCAGCACGCTCCTCGTATTCTGTTGCTGTACGGTTCACTTCGGGGGACCTCATATAGCCGGATGCTAACTTTGGAAGCGGAGCGTATTTTGCAGCACTTCGGTGCTGAAACTCGCGTGTTTGACCCGCATGGCCTACCAGTTACCGATAGCGTACCGGCCGACCACCCCAAGGTCGTCGAACTCCGAAAACTATCGGAATGGTCAGAGGGTCAGGTTTGGTGTAGCCCCGAGCGGCATGGCACGCTAACCGGTGTCTTTAAGAACCAGATCGATTGGCTACCGCTGGAAAGTGGCGGTGTTCGGCCCACGCAAGGCCGCACGCTTGCTGTAATGCAGGTCAGCGGCGGGTCGCAGTCGTTTAACGCGGTCAATGCGCTACGGGTCCTCGGGCGCTGGATGCGGATGGTGACCATTCCAAATCAATCTTCAGTTGCCAAGGCATACCAGGAGTTCGACGAACATGGTCGGATGAAGCCGTCTTCGTACTATGACCGTGTCGTGGACGTCATGGAGGAACTCTACAAGTTCACATTGATGATTCGCGATCGCTCCGACTATTTAACTGACCGTTATAGCGAACGGAAGGAAGCTGCCCCGCATGTTGCGTCAACGCTTATCGCAGCGGCTATGAGCCACGAGTCCGCCGGCATACTCGGCGATACCGACAGCGACGAGATCAAGTAGTAGACCAGTTTGAATTGTCAATCATCGTTTTAAACTATTAGCGGACGCTCACTAAACCGGGCCGAAAGGCCGACATGGGTCGGTTTCAGGCATTGGTGATAACCTCCAGCCGGCCAAAAGCTGCCATTGGTTTCGGCAAAAAGAAATTCGGCGGTTAGGGGTGTTGGTAGCGATGAGTTCCCGGACTGGGTCCAGATCATGCTTGCCATGGAGACTGGCACGCATTGTATGCTGTTGTTCTCAAGAGGTTTTGAATTCGTTCTAAGGGTTTGATTCAAGATCTTTTGGGATATCGCCAAGAGCTATCGGTCACTAGGCTTCACACCAAGTGACGAAGTTCGGCCAAAATAGCGGCTGACTCGACTTACTGCTTGCCAATCAACTTATCACCGATGCACAGATTTCTTACTACCCCCGACATTGAGGGATATTTCGACTTCCTCTCACTCATTGTTGTTCTATCAAAATATGAACATCAGCATCTGGCCGACATTCAACGGGCGATCGCTTGGAAACCTGGTATTCCGATTGATCGCTTCATCACGGACTATCGGGCGCTGATCAAACACGAAATTACTCATTTTTTGGATATGACCACCACAGAATGGGGTCGGCAGTACACCGTGCGAAAACTGCAGCTACTTCATCAAATCGTTGACAAGGAGGCAGTTCCTCGAGATGCGCGAGCAGTCTTTGCGCTTTGCACAGCGGAAATTGAGATGCACTCAGTCTTGCTAGAGAACGGAGGCGCGCCACCTTCGTCATGCGACACGATCGCCCATGAACTAGTGGACGTGAAGCAATTTGGCGTGTGCATTCGCATACACTATCTCAAGAACGGCAAATGTCAGCACAAAGTGCCACTCAGCATGCTCTCGCTCTTAGAGGCAAACGCGACGGCGAGCGAATTTTTATCATTATTGCAGTGCGCAGAACACGAACAAGACATCGTCAGCCGACGCTTGGCATTCGAAGAGGTACAGCGCCGCTTTGATGCGCTAATGGATGACCCGGCTCGGCTAGAATATTCGGCGTTGCTTCACCTCGCGCGGGTCCACTTCAAAGAACTGGACCTGGCCACGCTGCTTCAATTTGTTGCAGCGGTGGCTCGTTTTTCGTTAGACACTCCATACCCTTGGTTACCTGCCATTGCAAACGTCATCCAACGCACATTTGAAAATCGCGATCTCGGCGATCGCCTGGCGATGGAGCTAAGACGGACGTCCGCGCTACAGCTTGTTTACTTCAAAACGGTCCTTTTGATGTACCAGTGGTTACGAGAATCGCCATACGAAGAACGACCGGTCCGCGAATCGCTGCTTCGTGAGCGCCCGTACGACGCCGTCGTCCTTATGTGGGAACACTATTTAGAAGCCAAACTACGCGAAGCGTGGGATTGGGTACATGACATGCTTGCAGACGCCGTTGCCAAGTATGTACTAGCGACGGACAGGCCCTTGGCGGACGCAACTTTGTTTGCAGCCGGATCGCATAATAGAAGACTCCTTGCGACTCGTTCTGCCGGGGTCATAGGTTTTGACGAGCTCCTCCTCCCTGATACCTTACTCGCGGATGATATAGCCGTAACGTATCCGAATCGGATAGACCTTGATGTGGCCAAATACGTCGATACAAATCTCGCCTCTTTTGCGGCCTTGGACAGAGCCTACAAAGACATGCCGCATGAACGCTTCTATCTGCCGCCTGACTCCGACCTCATCATCCGATCTCGATGAGTCTGGACCGGTGGCTAGCCACTTGAGAGCGATCGCGACGGGTCACCTGTCGACCCCAATGCGGCCATTCACTTTGCGCCTCAGAGGAGCTACTCCGTCGATTGCTCCCTCTCAATTGGACTCAACGACAATATGACGATGGGCAAAACGCTGAATTAACCAGGGGACTGCAGCCCCCAAGAACGCCATTACTGCAAGAACAAAATCCAAGCGATAATCTCCCTGTCCATAAGAGTATCGGTCGTTCGGTTTTTTCTGCAGTAGTTCAATATAGCGACGCTCCACAGGGTGCAACTCAGGAATCAATGCACTCACCGCGTTAACGGTCTGTCCAAATAGCTTTACAGCATCAGGACTGATCGTTGCTTTATGGTCGTGAGCGAGACGATTTCGAATTGCGTTAACCTGTTTCGCAACGCGTGCGAACTCTAAAGGCAAGCCTAAAGCGACCGCAATCGACAATTTCCCCCCGAAATCACGGGGCATCTTTACAAAGTCAGTGATTTCTCCTGTACGGGTTTCGGCAAGATAAAATTCAAGTAGCTGTTCAACTTGGAGATGTAATCGCAAAATGCATCCAATATCGTCCTCAGTCTCAGCTGCAACAATAATAATCTCCGGATCAAGAAGGGAGCCTAAGTCAAGGTCCACTTTAATCGCTTCATCACTCATTTCTTTCTCTTCCTTACTCTTTCAGCATCGCAAATGGAGATTACTGCCTATGTGCCGCATCATCAATACAGGACGTCATAAAACTATCCACCTCCCGAATGGCAAAGTTCAATCTGTTTGTCGCCTACTTTAATACGACAGAATGACTGCTTGTGCCCAAACTGAGCATCGGCCCACTAAAAGGCCCGACGTCCGCAGTACATCTCAAACTGTAAATCAGTGCAGCGTTGGGTGGATTGTTAGTCTCGTCGTAGTCGTATAAGTTGGGAAATTTTGTTCTGTACGCCCATTTTCCTGTGGCCATATGCGCCCGCCCGAAGAGGGGCCTCAAGTTACGGTCTCAATGTGCCAACCCTTACAAGCGAGGGCGCCGCGTACCTTCTGTGGGACACGACTCTCATTTGCCGCAAGACATAGCAAGGTCGTTGGACGTGACATCGCTACGTAGAGGTTCCGCATCTGCGCCTGCTGAGTCTTCGGAAGCTTCGCTAGCGCCTTTGATGGCACACCCGCGATGTACTCAAGACCGAGCGAAACGTCGAACTTGCGACTGATGCCGCCATAGGACTCGAGCACCAGCGAAGCTGAATGCGTCTCCCCTTTCATACCGGCGACCGTCCCCAGTACAAGCTGGAGTGATTTTCCTTGGTGAAGCACTTCACAATTAGTCGCTATAGCAGCAGTTGCAGCAGTCGCTACTGCTTGCTCGCCGAACAGTCTCAGCGCCTTGAATGCGTCGAGTTCGAGTGCATCTGGAAGATACTGTTTAAGTCCTTCATACAGCATCTGGAAGAGAGTTTCGCGCTGGTTGTTTGAACAAAGCTGCTCACCGGAGAGCGCCAACCGGCGAGTCAGCGCTTCTATACGACCGGAAGGCGCAAACGCGCTGGCGGCGCGTGGCAATGCGCGCCCGTCACGGAGCTCGTTAGCCAACGGTGCACCCGCTTCACGAAGTACGAGCAGCAAGGCCCTACGGACATCGGAAACTCGCGCACTGAGCGATGTTTCTTGATGAGGCTGCCCAGCATCTCCGATAAGGTTCCAGAAGTTTCCTGAGCGCATACTTATGCTGGGTAGGCCCTCGCCATAGGCCGGCCAATAGTCAATTAAATGACGCCCAGCCGAGACGTTGCCTTCGCCCGATTTTCGAGCGCACATTGCCTTCACGTTACTTGTGCTGATGTCCTTCTCGCTCAGACGCTCGAGGACGATGCGTCCGTAGTGCGAGACCACCTTTGTCGCATCATTCGTCGCGTACAGCAGCAGGATGGGAGCATGGGCATTGCCCCCTTCACCGACAACCGCAGCGCCGCTCATGCGGACGCTGCCCACAGCGTGCGCAATTGCCCCGCCAAACCGCTTGCTAGTGCTGATGTACCCGTGGTTCTCACGTGGAAATGTGAGCTGCTCAGCATTCTCCTCGTCCGTAAGAATCTTTTGATCGATGTCTCCGAACCGCTGCATCACGGACTTCCCATCGAAGATGCGATTCAGGAAGGACTCCTGGTCCCATGACGTATCCTGCATCTCGTCAATGAATACCATGGGAAAGCGGCGATGTACAACATCGACAAGGTGTGGGCACGTCTGGAGCGCCAAGTCCGCATACGCGAACATGTCGCGATGCCGAAAGATGCCCAAGCTGGAGATTTGTGTCTTAAGGTTGACCAGGGACTGATACGACGCCGTATGAGCTGCCGGCAGAGAGCCGCTCTCAACATTCACTGTAAGCGCTGCAGTTCTGTAAAACAGCGACGTGGCGATGCCCTCGCCATTGCTCTGGTTCTCCAGGAAATAACGCAGCTTGGAAAACTGCCCCAGTTGCAACCGAGCGAGCGCCTTCTCAGCAAACACCGAATCGTCTATAACGTCGACCTTCTGATCCAAGCTTCGCAACATCGGCAGGGCGAAGAACTGATTGACGAAGCTGTGGATGGTTCCGATGAAGTGAGGGTAACTAAGCAACTGCGCTCCCTCCACCGTCTCCGCAAGGCGCCGAGCAATCTCGTCACGCGCGACGTTCGTATGACTCAGGACGCAGATACCGCGCCGCGTATGAGGCCACTTCTTGGCCAGCAACAACAATTTGGCCGCGAGCAACGAGGTCTTCCCGCTGCCCGGCACAGCGTTGAAGTCCCGAGAGTTGTTCTCGAGCAGCGCGCAGCGGCGTTCGTCATCGTCGAAGTTCAAGTCCCTGGCCAGCGTCGCCAGTTCTGCAAGATCTTCGGATTTAAGGCTTACCGCGCTCACTTGCCAGCTCCCTCAGTTCCCTTTGCTGCCTCGGTGCCTAGCGGCATTGGATTCGCGGACTGACTAGCTTCCACCTGAGCAGGTGCAGCAGCGGAAGCAGGCGGGGGGACTCTTGGGACGGAAGGGATTGCCGAAGGCACAGCAGAAACTGCCGGAAGAGTCGAAGGCGACGGAGACACCGCCGCTGCGCCAAGATCCAAGGGAGTTGCTACCACGACCGACGCAACTACACCGGCTGCCGCATCGGGCGCTACCGCGGACTTCGTAGCGGGAGCGCTGGTCAGGTGAGCAAGCGCAGTCTGCAGATACGGGGGCAGCTTCGTGAATAGAACATCGCCCTCGCCATATGCACCTGTGCAGACTAAGTAAGCAGCATACTGTGCAGCGATGGCCTTCGAGGCCTCTTTCTTTTGGAGCGGCCGATAGATGATTGAGGCGAGCTCGTCCGGAACATACCCAGCGGCCTTCAACGTGGTCCAATTCCGCTTGGCAGCCGCCAGCGTATTGTCCTCATCCTGCTCATCGAGACGCTCGTCGCGAGACTTGGCCTTCACTGCAAGCTGAATTGCAAGGTACATCAGTTCCGCGCAGCCATACAACGCCAGGTCGTACTCAAGCGTCCAACGGTCTGAGACACAGACGATGGTCTTGCCACCTTCTGCTCGGTCTTTCTTGCTCTTCACCCGCGCAGCGATCTCCGGCGCGGAGTAATCCGAGTCAAATCGATTGCCTGTGGCGGGCTTCGGCACGTAAGACTTCGCAACATCCGGGACGATATCTCGGTCTGTCAGACAAACTACCGGAATTGGAATTTCCGGTCCGACGCCCTCACGCTGCAAGACGCGGGCGTAGTGGTACAGGCCGGTGTGGCCGACGTTAACCATCGACACGCCATGCCTGGAAAACGACCGACCGCACATCTCCGCGATAGCGGGGAGCAAGATGGCTTCTGCGGGCCCCTCCACCATCATGACGCCACGAGCAAAAAAGAGATTAGCCTTCGTGGCGTCGATAAACCGACGCAAGAACGAATAGTCCGTGCGCTTGAGCTTTGTCTTCCCCGCTTCCAGCGGAAAGGTCTGGGCCTTATGCACAAGCGTCATATCCTCAATGCGCGTAGTTGAGACCAACGATGGACTATGAGTCGTAAGGATGACTTGAACCCTTTTGTCAGCCTGTTCTGCGTTCGAGTGTTCTTTTAGGAGGTCCATGACCCTTTCCTGCAGTTGAGGATGAAGATGAGCCTCGGGCTCTTCGACGAGCAGCAGTGCCAGTTCCTCACCATCACGCAGCAGGACCAGTTCCGTAGCCATAAACAGCGCGTTGTTGTAGCCAAGGCCACGGGCGCATCGCGCATCGGGATGAATATGCGAGCCCGGGAGCAGCGATAGCTCGAACTTCTCCAGGATTGGCGTCAGCGCGAGGTCAGGGACGATGCGAATGCGGGATTGGAGGTCGTCTCCGGAGAACGCGAACTGGCTGAGGTAGTTGTCGTTGATGTCCTTCTCGACTCCCTTTACGACCTCATGCTCGCCGAGGTGATGCTGTGCAAAGGCCATCAGGCCAACCAGCCGCTCCGGGATCTCTTTGGGCGAGGCCTTGTCGAAGTCGTTCACCTCCTGGCCTGCGATGTCGTTGTGCGCCCCCAGAATTTGAGAAAGTCGCGATTGTCGGCCAGGCCGAAGTTCAGCTTCGGCGTCGCGAAGCGGCCTCAAATAGGTCGCTCGCACCAGTTCTCGGACCGCGTAGCCAACCTCCGGGCCGGTTCCGTTCGTTCCGGTCCGAACTATGGTGTCTACCCGCGCTCGCTTTGTCGCTTGGGGCGGGTGGTAGCGCGCTTCGAGATGAAGAATGAGCGAGCAGGTGCCGTCTTTCTCAAGCGTCAGCCACTCAAGAACAGAAGCCTCTTGGTCAGGGCTCAGGCCGCAAAGCGTGGCTTCGATGGTGAGCGTGTGTGCACGGTCAGCTCCGTTGATGTGGAAGTCCTGCTCGAAGAGCCGCACGGGCTCGTAGCTGGTGGTGAGCAGTATCTGGCGGATGGAGTCAACAATGCAGGTCTTGCCCGCATCGTTTTCACCCACCAAGATGTTGAGCCCAGGATTGAGTTCCCAATCAAGTGCAGGCGCAGGCGTACTCGTACCGTCCCCGAATGCGCGGTAGTTTCGCGCGCAGATGTGCTTCAGATACATGCCGCTCCCTTGCTAAATCATCATGTTGTCGCCTCGCCTGGCTGAGCCTGACGCTCGCGGCTACCTTTTCGTAACGTGATGTTAACGCTTTTGCCTCGATAGCAGTACCGACGACGTACACCCATGTGATGTGGAAGCACCGACACGTTAATCCATACAAGCTCGCTTTGCCTCTGCAAAGGGCATATTTGCCAACGGTTTTCTAGACTAATTTGGCCGCATATAGCTCACTTAAGCAAAAGCCGTTGATAATGATTTTTAGTAGCAATTACAGTTTAAGAGCTAAACCGATCGTCGAATTGCCAAGGCAGGAGCTTTTATATGACTGCAAGAAGGCCGGCCTTTGATCAAACGCCCCCCTATCGACACTCTTGTTTCCGTCCTTACCGCGCCACTCCCAAACACTCGTATCCGGTTTGTTGGAGAGCGTAAAAATCGGCGCTTCCATGCTTGCGCCGTATTCCTTGAGCGCATCGTCGAACAGGTCGGTCACAAAAAAGTCCCGGTTTGGGTGCCGATGTCTCACTGGGCCGCGCCCGGAGAGGGTGCCGCGCCCTATCATCGTCGGCAACTTTTTTGTTCCATTTTCGGCGTCCTTTTTTTCCTTATTTTGGTCCATCCATCTTGCGGCCCGCCTTGATGATGGCCTCAAGGTCAATATGCTGATCGCGGATTTGCCTCAGAAGCGCCTTGGTCAAGGGTGGGCGCGGGGACTCGGAGATGGGATTGGACGCCGGCAATGGGACCGAGGACTTGCACGAGGGCGGTAAAACGGCGCCAGTGCCGGCCTCGCCGACGGCATCTTGCGGCGCTGCCTTTGTCGCATGAGTTGCAATGTCCTCGGTGATGGTGAGTTCTTGTTTGCGCCAGCGATGCAGCGCCTGGCGCAGGGAATCGGGCTTGATTTCCAGGCCCTGGTCGCACAACAGGTTGGCAAGGGTGCCATACCCGACTTTTCTTTTTGCCAAGACCTCAAGCATGGGCATCACGGCTTCCAACTGCGCGCGGCGGCCAAGTTTTTGCCAATCGGTGAGCGTTTTTTCGAGGGCGTCGAGCAAGGATTGCGGATTGTTCATATTTGTCCGGAATTTGAACGATAATGTCACAAAATATAGCGGAATCGTCCGTTCTTGTCGATGTTATGTCATGTTTTAACCGGAAAACACCGTTTTTGTCGTGATAATGTATGGAGTTGTCCGAATTTTGTCACAGGCATCAGACAAGCAGTTCACTGCTGCTCGATTTACCCCTTTGTCATACACGTAGATCGTTTATCCATGCGACTTTGCGGGCATGTTGTCATACAGGGCCCAGACCGGCCTTCCGAATAAGAATAGATATATCAATGAGTTACGGCACCCGCAGGGTGCGTCCTGTGTGGGTGGCTTAAGGGGCAGAATCCGGCAGGATTGACCCCGCAGGCCACCCTGCCCTTAAGGGGCATCGTCACCCCATGGGGCCCCACCAGGCGCAGCCTGGTGGGGAGGCTGACGGCGGGAACATATGCAGCCGACGGCGCAATGCGCGAGCGTAGCGCACACCGAACGCAGCGCTGGGGAATAGCAGCTGGCAATGGGTGGCACGGATGGGAAGGGCGAAGGTATACGATGTGACGGAGATAGAGGCGACGAGATGAACCGCAGTGGATGAGCAGAGAAAAGGGGCGTTCGTAAAACGCTGTGGAAATGACAAGTTCGTGATGAATTTAGTTGAGATTTCGTGTGGAGTGGACAAATGAGCCTAGCAGCACTTAAAGCAGCGCTAAATGGCGATGTAGCGAACGCGATTGCCGCAAGCACTCCAGGCGGCATTGAGCAACTGGAGGCGGGGGGACAGCGTGCATTAGTTGATAGCACCATGCTCCCAAAGGAGATTAGAGGTGCAACCCGAGAGCAACTGGCTGAAAATGGTTTTCAGCGTAGTGGGCCGAGCGGTCAATGCAGTATCGTGACCAATTAATGATGCAATGCTTTGAGAACCACATCGGGCGCAGATGCCACGACCTTGAGCAGCGCAGCTGCCGGCCCAGTGGGTGCGCGGCGACGCTGCTCCCAATTTTGCAACGTACGTACACTGACGTTGATCGCCGCCGCGAAATCTCCCTGCGACAGCCGTGTGCGCTCGCGCACTGCTTTGATGTCGATGACGCTTGTGCGGCGGCCCTCAAGCTGGCCAGCTCGAATCGCTTTGGCCTGCCGCAGGCTGTGCTTGAGTTCGGCGAAGAGTTTTTCGTCCATGTCAGAGGTCCTTTACCATTTCCCGCAATTCTTCAACCTGTGCAGGTGTCAGGTTCTCCTGTTTTGCCTTGGCGTACGCCAGCAAAAACAGGATTTGGGATGTCGATCGCAATAACGGCGACCGCCCAACAGCCTTGCAGTCTCGTCTCTCGCAAACACGTCCATTGCTTCATTCCTTTCTTCCGTAAATTCCCTTCCGCACACCTGATCGGATAGCCCGTTACCTCACGATCTCGCAGTAGGGGCCAGTAGAATACGGCTGATTACGACAGTCATCAATTCCAGGCTTTACGAGAAAGTAGATTGCTCCAAAAACCGCAATAACAAAAATTGTCTGGATAACAATTCGCATCACAACTCCCACAGGCATCACAACTCCCACAGTTTAAGCTGCCATTATTGATCTTACATGCGCTAAGACACAGCAAATACAGCTGCTCACTCCATATTCAGCGATCGGCATAGTCGTATCAATTCGTCGTGGTACCTCGCCGCCGCTACGTCGGCCGGCCAGGGGCTCCAATGAGGGCCGCGATACCGGGATACCAAGGGGTCCTGATCCAGCACTGGGGCCATGATCCCGAGCACATCCACGACCTCCCGTCGCTTCCAGCCCACGCAATGGACGGCCTCGCATGCGGCCGCCACGTGGTCGGCCTCCTTGTGGAATGTGTAGGCCGGGCCCGACCAAGCAGGGAGCTGATACCGTTGCCAGATCGCATTTACCAAACCATGCTCGATGATCTTGAAGGGCTCACCCAGGGCTTGTTTGAGCGGGGAGATGCAATCGAAGCCCAGAAAGGCTTCCTCAGCATCGTGCAGAAGCTCCCGCAGTTCTTCGACAGCATGCAGCGGTTCAGTGCTTTTCTGGCGCCGAAGTTCAAGCACTAAGAGCGAATGCTGGGCCACCGATAGCGGCCAGGGCCAGCACGATTCACCGCCCCATCGGTATGTTCGTGACAACCGCACCGAAAGATCGCTGTGCTCCCAGTCGTGTGGGTCCGGGTTCATAAGATCCAGCCGCTTGCCCGACGGCAGCCGCATCCAGGCCCGGACTTTTGTGTGTTCTTCTGTCGCCTTCATAGAGTTCTCTCCAAATCAGAGCGGTCATGTTCAGCGCCGCCTTCACCCCGCCGCGTCGGATGGCCCCCGACACATTCTTCCAGTGATAATAGTGAGTGTACGTTTCATAATGTGTTCTGCCGCTTATCCACTTCGGAAGCGAGTTTGCCATTGTCGTACTGATGCATCATCGACAAAAGCCGAGCAGGATCATCCGCGCCGGTCATGGCACGCCAGCGAACCAGCAGTTCTCCTTTGACCTGCCCCGAGTAGCGGCGCAAGGCCGAATGCGCTCGATGCCAAAGACGGTTCTCGTAGAGACGTTCAGCCCTCATTCGGTACGGTTTTTTAATGCGGATCATCGCCCCGCCCTCCCCGCCGCTGCCTCCAGTTGCGCTTCGGACCAAATTTCGCGGACCCGCCGCTCAAGCACCTGTTGTGCTTGCTGCGCCTGTTCTTCGATCAGTTCGGCCCGCCGGCGCAAATCGCTGGCCGTGGCCAAAAGGTTAAGGACGCCATCGCGTTGCCGCAGAATTGACGCGCCAACCTCGGGAAGAAATTCCACCGCCCGCAAAAATCGCATATTGACCATGATGTTTCCTTGTCCAGTAATCGGGCTGGGCGGCCCTGGCCCAGCCCTCCTCAATTACGAGGCGACTGTTTCTACCTTGACCTGCAAGATCGTCGGCAGCCAGCCCTTGCCGGCGAGCAATTGTTCAGCGCTGGCGGCTGCTTCGATTTTTTTCTGCTTGGCGATCGGTTGCGCCTGATCAGGCCCCAGCGCTTGAGCGACCGCGCCCGATATTTGGTCTTTCGACACATGGGCGAGATAACTGTCGGCGGTCGGCTCCCACCACTGCGCAATATCCACGCCGGTTATCGTAGCCAGCCGGTCCAATGCCGTCGGACTATCGGATTCCTGGTGCTGGACGCCCTGCACACTGACAGCCAGCAGGTAGGCCAACAGGTCAAGCAAGCTCGCAGTGTCTTGCGTCAATGCCCAATCCAGAATGGCTTCACTCAATTGGCCGTCCTCATCCAGGGGCAGCGTATCCAGCCAGTGCTGCCGATATTTCGCCAACTCAATTCCCGCCTTGCTGGCTTCGAAGTCCGGGGCATGCTGGCTGATGGCCTCTTGTTTAACGCTAATGCCCAGGCCATAGTTACCGTATGCGAAGTAGCCCCATCCCAAGACATTGCGGGCCAACTGCGCGACCATCACGGCCAAGGCGATATCGGGTTTCCCGGCCAAGTCGGCCGCGACGATGCCGACTTTGTTGGCAGTCAGTTGCCGAACCAACCGTTCCGAGTGTGTTGGGCGGGTAACAGGTGCTGGGAGCGAGCTTGCGATGCCGTCCTCGCCGTTCGCTATCGCCGTCTCATTGGCCTTGATGAACTGTTTTCGATCTTTAGGATCGATCAGCCCGCGCTCGACGCGCACTGCGCCGTCCGAACCTATGCAAATGCCGACGCCGCCAAGCTCTTTTGCGGTCGCCGGCCAAATTTGAGCATTATTGGAAATCGCCTCGCGCTCTTCCGACAGCGAGTCATGCTCTTCTTCCAACCTAAGCCATTCGTCATCGTCGTCCTCCTGGGCGAGCGCATCCATCCTGACGGAAATCGCATCGATCTTCTTGGTCAGCGCCTTGACCTGCGCGGCCTGCGCCTTGGTCAGCTTGCCCTGTTGCGCGCGGACGCGGCCAAAGTTGTCCCAAAGTCGATCAGTGGTTGGCTGTACGTCAACCCATGCCCAGCCCTCTTCGCGTATCGGCGCGGCAGCCGCTTGCAGTTTGTCTAGGGCCAGGGTTTCGAGCAGCTTTGTATCTTGCAGGTACGTGCCTTGACCATCGTCCTGAGCAAAAAGATCCTCAAAGCTTTTGCCGCCGGCTTCGTGATACGCCTCCAGCCCGACAAATCGCGCCAGGGCGTGGGCGGCGGTGATCGTTTCTGCCGCCAGCCGCCTGCGGATCGTGCCTGGGTCTTTCCTATCCCACGCGTCCAGCCCTTGCCAGAGATCGCGCTGACGGTCCTGATCCTCGCAAACCGTGAATGCCATCAGCACGTCGAGCGACATTTGCTTGTCACGATATGCCTGAATGAGTTCCGGAGCAACGCCAGCGAGCCGCAGACGCCGCTTGACGACATTGGGTGCCACGCCAAACCGGGCTGCTACGTCCTCGATGCAGCTGCCCTGCCCAACCAATGTGGCAAACGCATCAAATTCGTCGGCGGGATGCATATCCTCGCGCTTGACGTTCTCGGTGATCGATGCCTCCAGGGCGTGATCGTTGTCGACCAGCTCGACCCACACCGTTTGATTTTGGGCCCAGCGTCCGTCTGCGAGCAGCATTTGTATCGCCCGCAGTCTTCTGCCACCGGCCACCACCTCGAACACGCCGCGCTTTTTGCCTTTGGTGACGACAAGATTTTGCAATAGCCCTTGCGCCGCAATGGTATCGGCCAACTCTGCCAGAGGCATCTGTCCAGGTGTTTTGCGGGCTTGGTAGCGGCTGGACAAAACGAGCTTCCTTGCTTCGATCTGAAAATGGGTAGTCATCGTACTTACTCCTTTTGCAATTGGCGTTGGTCAGTGCAGAAACGGCGAGGGTTGAACAGGCGGGGCATCGAGCATGCGGCACAAAATACCGAGTTCTCGAATCGTCATCGGGGGAAGGCGTAGGGCTAGCCCTTGGGCGTGGGCGCTGCGCACTTGCTCGGCAAGTTTGGTAAGATCAAGATTCATCGCTATAAGCTCCTTTCAATGGTTGGTAGCGGTGGTCGCCTCTGGCCGGTTGCCGCCGACCAGGGGCGTTTTGGTATCAGCCCCTTGAACTGTCCGGGGCGTGATGTAGGAAAGATTGCGCTGGACTGTCTGCGCGGCATTGCCAAGGCCGCTGCTTTGCGGGCCGATCTCCTGTTCGATGGCTTCATCGGTCATGCCAGCAAAACGCTTGGCGTAGAGGTCGATGGCCCGCAGCACCAAGTCGGCCACGTCATGATCGCCATCGATCAGGCGTGCCACGAATTCGGGATACGTCCTGGCCGCCGCCGCACGGTCCAGTGCCAGTTCGGCGACAACGGGCGCGACGACGGGGCGCAAGCCATGCGCGCTCAACTTGCGCATGGATGCATGCATGACGCGCCAGAAATAGGTACGCACGGCCACGACCACAAACCGCTCTTCGCGCCGCGCGGGCGCTGCGCGCAGCAGCAGTCGTACTAGATGGTCAGGCTCGATTGTTGTCATTCTCGTCATGATCTGGCTCCGCAAGCGGCGGCGCGCTCGCCGCCGTCTTATAAGTACTGGCTAGAACGGAATGTCGGCCGTTTCGTCGGCAACGGGTTGTGCAGCCGGTTGGCCGGCGGCCTTCGCGCCAGCACGTTTGCCTTTGCTCGCTACCTGGGCTTTAGGCGCGGGTGTATCGCTCTCGCGGTCGCCGAGCATTTGCATTTGATCGGCAACAACGTCAGTGCTGTAGCGGTCGGCACCAGTGTCCTTGTCCTGCCACTTGCGTGTTTTGAGACGGCCTTCGACATATATCGAACGGCCCTTTTTCAGGAACTCGCCAGCGATTTCGGCCAGACGGTTGTAGAACACCACGCGATGCCATTCGGTTTCTTCGCGCTTTTCGCCGCTGGTCTTGTCCTTCCATTGGGAGGTGGTAGCAATGGATATATTGCAAATCGCTGCGCCGTCGGGGGTATAGCGCACTTCGGGGTCGCGCCCCAGGTTGCCGACGAGAATGACTTTGTTAACTGATGCCATGGTGATGCTCCTTTGAAAAAGTGCTTGCGCACGAATTGGTTTCTACAGCTGACCGGGCCTGAAGATTGAAGATTCTGCAGCCCCGTTCGTATCGTGGTTAGGTTTTGCCTTTGTCTTTCGCGTTTTGCCGCCAGTCCTGTGAGTTGTGAGTTCCTTGCCCGTGCCGATCTGGATCATGCAAGGCCAAACGGAAAGGGGACCGTGGAATAAATAGGGAGCGCAAGCGACCGGTTTATGCCGCGAAAGCCCCTTGCAGTGCCGGACTGGAGTGATACAGTCGGCGTTTTAGGGCAAGGGACTCAAAACTCACGTTTAGGACCAAGCGTGCGATGACGTGGGCTCAACTGCGACCACGGCCCGCGCGGCGAGCGCGCCTACCCGCGCCTTGGCGCGGGTCAAACTCGGCCGAATGGCCGCAAGCAAGCAAAGCGCGCAGCGCCGGCAGGCGCGAAGGCGTGAGGATCAAAGCCCGCAAGGGCCGAGACGGGCGCGCATGCGGCTGGCTCGGTTCACGAGAGCCGACCGGCGCTCATGCGCCGGCACGTCCAAAGTGTTTCAAGTTCATTCAGAGTCAAGTTCTTGTCTCTATTACCTATTAGCCTATTCCCGTTTATCTATTGATTGGGTACAATACTGTTTGTCGATCAATTACCCAAAAAGGGGGCTTTATGGCTACCTCTGACACCATCGATCACCATACGCTGACCCGCCTGGTCGAGGCTGGGGCCGTGCGCGGGGCGACCGTCATCGGCCAGCCTGGCGGCTGGGGCGTAGTGGTTCAATACGGCAAGACGCAGCGGGCCGTGGCTGCAAAGCGCGGGCCGCTGCGTGTCTGGCGGCGTTTCGAAACGCTCGCGAGCTACCTAAAGGATATGGGCCTGGACCACTACCAGGTGGATGCGGTGAACTACTCACCGCTGGCCTTGACGCAGTTCCCTCCAAAACGCCCGGACGCGGCCAATCGGATGCGTCGTGCCCACGAGGCCGTTGCGTACGACGAATGGTTCCGGGGCCGGGTTCAGGCAAGCCGCGATGATCCCCGGCCCTCGATCCCGAACGACGAAGTCAAAGCCGAGTTTGCCAAGCGGCGCGAGGCCCTGCGGGCGAAGGCGACCCAATGAATCGCCACGAACTCGCCCCAAACGCTGACGCGGCCGAAGGTATGGCCTGGTGGAATGCGATGCCCGAGAGGAGCAGAACGGCCTGGGCGGTGTTTACAGCCGGAGGCGTTGTGGCTGATGTCGGGGCTGAATATAAATGCCCGGGCCGCCCGGTCGTTCCCCCAGCGCGATCCGTTCAATGAAGCCGGCGCGGGTTGTATGGCGACCTGAAGCTATCGCTGAACGCGTAGCCATCATGGACTACATTGCCCAGGATAGCCCACTGGCTGCGATTGATTTGGACGAAGAAATCGAAGCCAAGGCGGACGCGCTGCTCAAACATCCGACGCTATATAAGCCTGGCCGGATAAAAGGAACGCGGGAAATGGTAGTGCGCCCGAACTTTATTGTGGTCTACGAGCTGGACGGCGCCGATGTGGTGATTCTGAACGTGCTGCATGCCGCTCAGCAGTGGCCGCCGGGCGTTTCATGAAGTCTTCCATGGTCAGCAATCCTGGCGGCGAAGCTGCCTTTCTTAGATCCTTTCACAAACTCGATCTTAATGCGCCGTCCTACGGCGGCGGTCGTCAGATTAAAAAAGCGTCATCTGGCTGCCCCCCTGCTGTGTCAAGGCAGCGGCGACTTCATCAGATGCCGAGACCGCCTTCGAATCAGACGGTTGGGTGAGGACGCGCGCCGGACTCTGCGCGTGATCGGCACGCAACTTGGCACCCCAGCCGCCCAGCATATGCGCCGGCGTGTACCAGATGGATCTGACTTCGTCAGCCAGTGAATTGCCATGAATGACGGCGGCCGGAATGTGCAGTAGTGCGCACTGAATATAGGTCATATGCACGCAGCGCTGGTCTATGTCGATCGCGGTGACGTGCATGCACTGCTGATAGTTAACGCCCTCTTCGGCCAGGATCTGCGCGACGGCGATCACCATGCCACCCGCGCCAGAGGTCGGCTCAAGAAGCCTGACAAATCCGCGCTTCTCGATCAATGGCTTGGCATCGGTCATCATGATTTTGGCCATCAGAAGGTCGAACTGCGTTTGGTCAAGGCGCGCCAGCGTGATCGCCGAGATTTCAACGAAGTCGGAGAAGACGCGCTCGATGCCGTGTCGGCGCGATACGGATTGAATGTGCTTGACGACGACGCGTTGATGCTCCTGCGCTGTATTCAGAAATCGTTGTTGTTGCGCCTTGGTGGCCATGGTGGTGTTCTCCGGTGTTCAGGGCGAAATTGCCCGGAAGTCCCATGGCATGGCGCAGCGCAGCGTTTCAAGGGACCGCGACGGCCGGATGGCCGCAAGGGCTGCCCACGGCAGCGCGCCGCCCTTGAACGCGCGAACGGCGTGACACACTGACCGGGACCAAGACCGCCCCACCCCATCTCTCGGTTTGTCGTCCACCTTTCCCCGCGCACGACGCGCGGGGCTCTGTTGGACGCCGACAGGCGAGCCCATAACAACACAGCCGCAATCTGCCTTGAATGAGGAGTCATTTCTTATGCCCATCACATCGGATGAACGCCATGCGCAGACCTTGAGCCTGCTCAATGAGGTCTTGGCCTATCTGGATCGCCTGCCTCATGTACCCATCACGTCAGCGTTTATTGCCCGTATCAGAAAGCATATGGACGATCCCGCCATCAATAAGCTGGATCGGCTCGCGCTTGAACGCCGTGGTGATGCGGTGGATGCCGCGGGAAGAGTTTTGGTTCAAGCCGTCCTCCGAGGCGATGCGCTTACCCTTTTCGTGCCGCGCCCGATACCGGAACAACTTTCAAAACCCGAGGGCGTCCTCGTGAACCTGGCATTGGCCGAGCCGGTACCGGCGCGATCATGAGGCGCCCGATACCCATGGCGCTTCGCCCGCTTAGCAATCGCGGTCCGTGCGGTTGCGCTGTCCCGCAACAAGCCCAATGCGCCCGTAAGGGCGCCGGCCCGATTCCATCCGGGCCAACGCGTCGGGCGTCGCCTATGCCTCGGGCTTGGCCTGCACTCTGCCGACCAATTCGGCGAGATCGACGTCCCCTGCCGCGATCGCGCGCAACTCCGCCTGCGGCAGAATTTCAAGCAAGCTCGCGGCCCTGCGATCGAGCTCCAGGGCCGCCATGCGCGGCCAGTGGGCGTACGTCTGGATCAGTTGGCAGTTCTCGGGCCGGCCGGCGATGTAACCGGCCAGGTAGTCGGTGAGGCTTTGCTCGATCTCGGTGCTCATGCTGCCTTCCTCAATGACTGCAAGCGGTTCAACGCCGCGGCGTGGTAGCGCTCGTCCAGTTCGATTCCGACAAACCGCCGCCCGGTTTGATCGGCCGCGATGCCGGTAGATCCCGACCCCGCGAACGGATCGAGCACGATATCGCCGGCGCGGCTGAAGGCTTGGATCAAAGGAACCAGACATGACACTGGCTTTTGCGTCGGATGCAGCGGGTTGCCGCTGTATTGCCATGGCTGGACGTCGCTCAGGGGCGCCTCGGGCAACTCGGGGCGGCCCTTGGCCAGGAGATACGCCGATTCGTGCTGATACTTCAGGAAACGCGCGCTGGAGTGGTACGGCTTGGCAAAGACGATATGTCCCACGGCCTTGAAGCCGGCTCGCTTCCAAGCGTTAAAGAACCGATCGACCTTATTCCAGCCGTAGAACGAAATGCAAAAGCTGTCCTCGCGCAGCACACGGTATAGATGAACGAAGGCCGGCTCCAGCCAGTGGTCTTGCTGGTCATTCTTGATGGTGCGCCCGCTGCGGTCCTTGAAGTTGACCAGGTACGGTGGGTCGGTGAGGACAAGGTCAACACATTGATCGGGAAAGGTGGGCAGGACGTCCACGCAGTCGCCCAGGATTAAACGGCTCATATGCTTGCTCCTAGCAATGTGGCAGCAATGACGGAGGGTCCGCATTGCACTGCACGGAGCAGGCAGGCGCCGGTGACCGAAGGCGCGGTCAAGGGTCGTGGAATAAATAGGGAGCGGCGAGCGACCGGTTTATGCCGCGAAAGCCCTTGAAGCGGCCGGTGCGGCTAGAATCGCGCCGGGCCGAACCGGTGGCGTCCGCGACTTGGGCGCCGGCGACAGTTTGCGCCGTGCAGTGCAACCCCAATCGCGCGAAGCGCTCGCATGGGCGCCCGTCGCGTTTCCATCGAAGGGGTTCTAGGGCATGGCGCGGGGCCCTAAGTTTTTCGATCCGGAAATTGATCTAGCGCAGGATGTAATCTATTGATATAGCGAACGTTTTTGCTTAACGGGTATAATCGAACTATGGATATGCAGGCACAAATACTGCGCTGTTTACGCTTGTCGGGCGACGAGGTGCTGTTGCGCTCGGACATAAGCGCGCTTGGCAGTCCGGTTGCGATATCCTCTGCGCTCAAGGCGCTCGTAGCGCAACGCGCTTTGGCGCGCATCGCGCGGGGGGTTTACGCCACGCCAAGCGTCGTTGCCCTGCAAGGCAGGCAGGCGCTGCTGCAGCAAGCCGCCAGCAAAGCCAAACTCGCACGCCGGCGGCTCGCCAGGATCTATCGTGCGGGACTGACGAAGCGCTACGTAGAGCGCTTGGCAAGGCGCGAAGGCGTGGTGTTTTCTCCGATTTTTGCCGATCGATGGGCTGACGCGGTCACTCGACTTGCCGATGATGATGTCAAGAACGATTCGACCGATGATTTGCTCGTTGCGCTGACACGGGCCGGCAAGCTTTCGCCAGCCGAGATGGCCAAGCTCGTGATGGCGCATCATAGAGATGCCAAGCACGTTTGATCCGTTCGGTGACTACGCGACGGCGGGCTATTTGCGCAATGTTGCGGCCGAAAAGGATCTATCGCTCGTTAAGCGGGCGGAGCACCAATTGTTCCGAGCCCAGCTTCCTAAAGCGCTGGATTATCTGCAAAGCCGCAAGCGCATCGAGTACTCGGACTACCTACGCGTTCATCACATACTGTTCGGCGGCCTATACCCTTGGGCCGGCCAGGATCGCGCCCAGGTCTTGCCCGACCAGGCCATCGTCAAAGGCGATGTGTATTTCTGCCACCCGCTGTCATGCCATCTTGCAGTTGACCAAGGCCTGTCGCTTGCGCAAGAACGGCAACGCATCGCGACGCAGCCAGGCCTGATCATGGGGATGTTCGCCTATGGCCACCCCTTTCTTGATGGCAACGGGCGCACCATGCTGGTCGTGCATTCGGAGCTGTGCTTTCGCACCAATATGTCGGTCGATTGGACGCAAACGCAAAAAGTCCCATATCTGCGGGCGCTGACCCAGGAGCTGGAAGACCCAAAGGCAGGCTACCTGGATGATTATCTGCGTCCCTTTATCGGCAAACAGATACCACATCATCAGTGGCAGTTGGCTGTCAGTGAGCTGCCGGGCCTTGACGGGACGGCCACGGTGCAAGCGATGTCGCCGCAGTACGCAGATCCGCAGGTCGCGCAAGGCCATCGAGATTTCGAGCGCAGCCGAGGCTATGGGCTCGAATAGGCCGGGGCCAGAAGCGCCGACCATTCAAACACGATGTCGGCGCTCGCTGTACGAACCGGCGCGGCAGGCGCGCCGATCGGCTTTCGCCTAGAGCAAGCCGTGCTCGCCAAACGAAAGCGTTTGATTGCCAGCCACCAGTATGTGATCGAGTAGGCGCACATCGATCAGTTGCAATGCTTCGCGCAGGTGCCGAGTGAGCGCCTTGTCGGCCTCGCTCGGGATAAGCACGCCGCTGGGGTGGTTGTGAGCAACGATGATGGCTGCCGCATTTGCCTTGAGCACAATCCTGGCAATCTCGCGCGGATACACGCTTGTCTGGGTCAAGGTGCCTCGAAACGGTTCCTGATATTCGATCAGTTCGAATTGTGCGTTGAGCAGCACCATGCCAAAGACTTCGTATTCGAGTGCCGAGTTTAATTTGAGGCGCATGAAATCCTTGACCAAGGCCGGCTTGTTCAGTGGTTCCTTACGTGGCAGCGCTTGGTCGGCGATCGAACGGGCAGCCGTCAGAATGTCCTGACTGCTGGCCTGGACCAGCTGCCCGGCGCCATCGCGCAAGAGCAAGGCGCCGGATGGCATTGAGTCGGCGCCGTAGCCGGCGGTGGATTCGAATAAGGACTGTTGCATTGCGTTCTCCTGTCTGTCGGGGCGGGATTGCCCGGACCCGCCAGGGGAACGCCGCAGCGCAAGCGCTCAAGGGTCAGAGACGGCCGGGTGGCCGCGAAGCGCTGCCTACGGCAGCGCGCAGCCCTTGAACGCGAGAACGGCGTGACAGACTGACCGGGTAGCAAGACCGCCCCTCTTTTCGGAAAAGTTCATGGGTGATGGAATGGCTGGAGCGCCACCACGGTCGCGGCCTGGACGGCCCGGGCCCGTCCCGGCATGGGCGTCTCGGTCCCGATCGAATGGGCGGAAGTCGAATCGTTGACGAGTGCGGCGCAGTGGCATGTCCTTAACATCGACGAACGCGTGGCGATCGGTAATGCGCCCTGGAAGGCTTACGCCACGTCAGGTCAAGCTCTAGGCGCGGCGATGAAACGGTTGGGTTTTACCCCGAACAAATAAGCGCCCGGGCATGGTGCACGAGCCTATAGCTAGTGCTGGACGACGTTGTTCTAACGGAAAAGGAAATTGGACCCTGGGGTGCGGATTACAGCGATCGCGGCGCTGCTGGGCGCTGCCACTGGGATTTCGAAGAATGCGATGGGAAGCGACACCATTAGTCGGAGCACCGTCATCTTTGTTGCCTGCAACGAGGGGCATAGCGGAACAGGCATACGCTTATCGAGCAGGAATGCAATTCGCACTCAAACCATTCCATCGAGCCGCACCGCTCGATTTGGCGAGATCGAAATTCAGGTAATTACACTTCACACTGCATCTTTGGGCCGCCGACCTTTTGCCGTGGCTGGACTTCCTGCTCCAGCTTCGTATTGCTTGAGAATCGGATCTAGCACCTTGGAAATTAATTCCAACTGGGATTGATCAAGCCGTGCAAGCCGGTCGTACTCGATCAAGCCGGCGAGCGGCCAGCCTCTTAATTCAACTTCCTTGGTCATTAACGCCGGCGGGTGATTCGGATTGACATCGGGCACCAATAATTGCCATGCTTCGAGCCCGTATGCCTTGGCAATATCTTCCAAGGTATCTATCCGCGTCGCGGTTTCCGCTTTCCTGGCGCGCCCAAGCGTAGATTTGCCAACCTTTGATGCCTTGGTCAGATCTGTGATGGACTCATAGCGCATGCCCGGCCCAATCAGCCGGTCAAGCGTTTTCGCAAAAAGAGAGATGATTTTCTTACCCATGAACGGAATAGTCGCATTATTTTATGCCCGTATGCGGGTTGATTATTCCCGTAAATGGGAACAGAATATATGAATGCAGTGACGCGCTATTCCGTTAGGTGTATTGATAAGACGGGTAAAAGGGCTCACCTCGATCTTATAAGGCCACGACGCAGTCCTCTCAGATGCTACACCGTGCGCCCGACAACCGGAGGCTGCGCCCCGTGCAGTGGTGAACGGCTTATCGACTAGGACCGATCACCAGGTCGAATGGATCATTGTAAGGAAGGCGACCGTGGCCAATATCACGAGCGGTTATGCACAGCAGATCACGACAGAAGAGGACCCGTTCATCATTTGCACGACTCCCTTTAAAGTGGTCGCTGGCGCAGACATTATGGAGGCTTTGTATAGTGCCTCGGCGCTTATTGCCGAGGCAGAAGGCGTAACGATAGCTGCCGGTGACGACGAATTGAAGGCGGATCTCATATCAGCATCGATTCATCTGCAGCGAATGGCTAAAGCTGCCCTCAATGCCGCAATCTCCGTCCTGGAGCGACGGGCGGAAACAGTGCGCTAGCATTGCGGCACATCCATACCGAGCCCGCGCTCAAATATGTCGGGCACGGATGCTTGTAAAGCCGCCTTGACTGAGCTGAACGTGAGACCGACCCCACGGCAAATACGAATATTCGGGTGGCGACGAAATTGGCATCATGCGCGTATGAATGAAAGCACCGCCAACGCGCTTCTGTCCTATGCCATTTATCTGACCCAGACTAGCCATCATGAGCCGGGCGATGAGGCCATCCTGAGCATTTATGGGGCACTCGTCCTAGCCTTTCTCAGAGGACAGTCGCTTAGAATCACCTAAGCGTAGAACTTCACATCTCAACCTGTGGTAAAAATACTGTATATTTAAACAGTATTTATGATTCTAGGGGCTTCTGTCCGTCCCCCGACACTACTGTGCAGAGCGCCTTCGCCCGTTCCATTGGCGCGCTCCAGCGTTCCCGCTTGGCCATTCGCCTGATATAGATGTATACCCCTTCGATTCTGCCCCCCTATGTCGAGCTGCATTGCTTGACGAACTACACCTTCCTGCGCGGCGCTTCGCACCCCGAGGAGCTCGTGGCGCGTGCCGCGGAATTGAGCTATGGCGCAATCGCCATCACTGATGAATGTTCGGTGGGCGGCGTCGTGCGCGCGCATGTCGAAGCCAAGAGGCTGAAGCTGCCGCTTTTGATCGGATCGAGCTTTACCCTGCGCAATGCCGCAGGCGAGCCTGTCGTGTCGCTGGTCGTGCTGGCTCAGACACGCCGCGGCTATGGCAACCTGTGCGAATTCATCACGCTTGGCCGGCGCCGCGCTCCGAAGGGGGAATATCGACTATCGCCAGCGGATATCGACCACCCGGCCGACCCGGCTCTGGCGCATTTGCGCGGCTTGCCTGAATGCGTGGTATTGCTCGTCCCGGAGTATGGCGCATCGTTTGAGCGCCTGCTCGCCCAGACCGAATGGGCTGCCGCGACATTCGCCGGGCGCTGCTGGATGTCGCTCACGCTTTTGCATCGCGCCCAGGACGATCGACATGAAGCGGCTGTGCTGGCGGCAGCGCGCCATGTAGGCATCCGCGTTGTGGCTACCGGCCAGGTCGAAATGCATGTGAGGTCGCGCAAACCCATGCATGACACGCTCACCGCCGTGCGCCTGGGAAAATCGGTGCAGGAATGCGGCTTTGAGCGTGCGCCCAACGCCGAACATCACCTGCGGGCCCGGCTGCGCCTGGCCAATCTCTACCCCCGCGACGCGCTGGAAGAAACGATTGAAGTCGCAACTCAATGCCCTTTCAATCTGGACGAACTGAAATACGAATACCCCGATGAAATCTGCCCGGAAGGCATGACGACGGCGGCCTATTTGCGCCAGGAGACCTACATCGGCGCGCACAGGCGCTTTCCCAAGGGAATACCGCTTAACGTCCAGGAGCAGATCGAGCATGAGCTGGCGCTGATCGCCGAACTCAAATACGAACCGTATTTTCTGACGGTCTACGATATCGTTAAATTCGCGAGGGAACGCCAGATACTTTGCCAAGGCCGCGGCTCGGCCGCCAACAGCGCCGTGTGCTATTGCCTGGGTATCACGGAAGTTGACCCGGCGCGCGGCAATAATCTGTTCGAGCGATTTATCAGCAAAGAGCGCAACGAACCGCCGGACATCGATGTGGATTTCGAGCACCAGCGCCGCGAGGAAGTCATCCAGTATATCTACGAGAAGTACGGACGGGATCGTGCTGCGCTGACGGCCGTGGTCATTACCTATCGGGTGAAAAGCACGGTGCGCGATACCGGCAAGGCCCTGGGCATCGATTCGATGATCGTCGATGCGGTGGCCAAGTCCTACCATTACTGGGATGGCCGGGCCAACCTGGCCGCGCGCATGGCCGAATGCGGCCTGGCCCCTGAATCGACAATCGCCCAGCAATGGATCATCTTGACCGAACGGCTCATGGGTTTTCCTCGGCATATGTCCCAGCACCCCGGTGGATTTGTCATCTCGCGTGGGCCCCTGTGCCGGCTGGTGCCTATCGAGAATGCCGCCATGGCCGATCGCAGCGTCGTGCAGTGGGATAAGGACGATATTGACGCCGTGGGGCTGCTCAAAATCGATATATTGGCGCTCGGGATGCTAAGCGTAATCCGGCGCGCCTTGGACGCCGTCTCGCAGCAACAGGGCGAACCGTTCGAGCTGCAGGATATCCCGGCTGAGGATAGCAAAACCTATGACATGATCTGCGAGGCCGACACGATCGGCACGTTCCAGATCGAATCGCGCGCCCAGATGACGATGCTGCCACGCATGCGCCCGCGCAAATTCTATGACCTGGTGATCGAGGTGGCGATCATCAGGCCTGGCCCCATTCAGGGCGGCATGATTCACCCCTATCTGCGGCGCCGGCAAGGCTTGGAAGAGGTCACGTATCCGAGCAACGATGTGCGCAAGGCACTGGAGCGCACGCTAGGCATTCCGATTTTCCAGGAACAGGTCATGCAGGTGGCCATGCTGGCCGCGGGCTTTACCGCCGGCGAGGCCGATGAGCTGCGCCGCTCCATGGCTGCCTGGAAACGCAAGGGCGGGCTTGGCAAGTTTTATGACAAGATCATCGACGGCATGACGAGTCGCGGCTACGACAGGGAATTTGCTGAACAGATTTTCAAGCAGATCCAGGGTTTCGGCGAATACGGTTTCCCGGAAAGCCATGCAGCAAGCTTCGCCCTGCTCGCCTACGCCAGCTGCTGGCTCAAGCGCCACGAACCCGAGGCGTTCCTGACCGCCTTATTGAATAGCCAGCCGATGGGCTTTTACTCGCCTTCCGTGCTGGTGCAGGACGCGCGGCGCCATGGCGTGACGGTCCTTGCCGTCGATGCGACAATCAGCAACTGGGAAGCGCAGCTTGAATCGACTGGCGCGAAGCGTCCCACGGTCCGCCTGGGCTTGAACCAGTTAAAAGGCATGCATCAGGAGAGCGCATGGCGCATTGAAGAAGCACGCGCCATTAGAGAATTTGAGTCCGTGGCGGACATGGCCAGACGCGCCAATCTGAACCGACACGACCTAAATAGCCTTGCAGCCGGGGATGCCTTGCGCGCGCTCGCCGGCCACCGGCGCGCCGCGCTATGGGAATCGGTCGTCAGCACCCCCGAGCGCGGGCTGCTCAAAGAAGCCCAGATCCATGAATCGAGCACACCGGAATTGCCGTTACTAAGCGAAGGCCAGGCGCTGGTGGCCGATTACCGCACGCTCGGCTTGACGCTGGGCCGCCATCCCGTAGCGCTCTTGCGCGACAAGCTCACCGCAATGCGTTTCTCGTCATCGGCGCAGCTGCGCGAGCAACCCGACCGACGATTGGTGCGCGCCTGCGGCATTGTCACGGTGCGCCAGCGCCCCGGGACGTCAAAGGGCGTGGTCTTTGTCACGCTGGAGGACGAAGCGGGCCAAGTCAATCTTGTGGTGCGCCCGCAAATTATCGAACGTCAGCGCCGCGAGGTGCTCACCTCCCGGCTGCTTGGCGCCTACGGTACGTGGCAGTCACATAGCGGCGTGCAGCATCTCGTCGTCGGGCGGCTGGTCGATTTAACCCCAATGCTGGGCGAGCTGGAGACAGCCAGCCGCGATTTTCATTAACCGCGCGGCAAGCGGTACGATACATTTGAGCAATCAATCACTACGATACAGAGGCGAGCTATGTGCGGACGAATCAGACAGGCGGGCGATGGTGAGCAATATATGGAAAGCTTGCAGTGGAATCCCCGGCAGACGTTTGCGCTGCCTGACGGCCCGCGCTATAACGTGGCGCCTGGCGCGCGGCCCCTCGCCTTGCACCGTCTTGGCGATGGCAGCGAACAGACCGACCGTCTGTTCTGGGGATATAAGGCGCCCTGGTCCATCAAGGCGCTCGCCAATGCGAATCTGACAACCCTGCTCAAGGGATCGGGGATGTGGAAGCCGCTATTGCGAAACCGGATCATCGTGCCCTGCGACGGGTGGTATGAGTGGACCGGCGAAAAACCGGATAAACAGCCCTGGTATATCCATCCAAAAGACGAGAAGCCGCTGCTTTTGGCAGGCATCACCGCTTGGATGCCGGGAAAGGAGATCGATGCGCCGCATGGGTTTGCGATCGTTGACCGGCTGCGCCAGGCCGACGCAGCCTACGAAAACCACGCCGATGCAGTTGAGCGCCTGCGCACGACTGGCAGAGCATAATAAAGGAGATCGATATGGCCTACATTTGGAAATCCGAGCAAACTGAGCCAGGCATGACCGGCACACATACGCGGCGACAAATACGCCGCAAGCGCCCGCCTCGATCCCTGCTGCGCCCGTCCCCGGGGGCCGAAAATTTGACCTACCCGGAATCGATCTATAGCGACTGGAAATTGATCGGCACGGCCAAAGGTGATGCCTTCCGGAGCGCAATTGGCGAGTACATCATCGACCGAGAGACCGGCGGCGCATCGGCCGGGCCAACCATGGTCGAAGATGTAGTGCGCTGCGGATGGTACTCAAAAGCGTGAGCCGGGCGCATCGCTCCCGCATTGCTGTAGACGTTCCGGGGCGCCCGGAACTCTACACCGGCACCCTGCCGCTTGGATGGGACGTAGTCGGTACCGTCACAGATGCAGACGGCACCGGGGCCCTCCTCCGCAATCACCGCACAGGCATCTACTGCCGGGCCAACGCCGGAGCACTGCGATCGCTACCCCAAAGCAAGGTGGAGGCTGCGCTTAATGCCGCCAGTGCTGCTTGAGGGCCCCTATCGCCCGCCAGCATGCCAAGTTGGCAGCTGGCTGGACGACGAAATTGACGGCCGGGTACTCGTCGGAGGCCTAACCGACGCACCGATCCCATGGCCACGTCGGAAAAAGGGCGGACGGCACTCGCTTATCCTGTGTGGTGATCTTATAAAAGCCATCCACATCGAATCATCAGAGTCGGTCCAGTACTGGTGGGGTGTAGGCGCGACGACCGTAGCCAAGTGGCGCAAGATGCTGGGTGTTTCGCAAGTCAACCCGGGTAGCCTAAAGCTGCGCCTGGAGCGACACCCGGGCGTGCCGCCGGCCGATGCCGCGCGTAGCCGGGCAAAAGCAGCGACACCTCAGGCGCGCAGCAAAATGGCAGACGCCAAACGCGGCAAGCCGATGCACGCCAATACACGCACTGCATTGCTTCTCTCTCCTTCGGCTGGATGCGTTCAATACAAACCCTGAAAGAATAGCGCCGATCGTACCAACGGCTTGCACCCATGAAGCCCATTCGCTGCTGTTCTCGGGCCAATTCAGTACAAAAACGGCAAACAAGATAACCGCAGCAACTTTGATCCAGCAAGGTAAACCCTTAATTGACACGGCCCGTCTCCCCGCGCCCCGTAGCGCCACGCGCAATCATAGGCGCGTATCGCTGGGACGGCATTCGCTAGGCGCTAGGGCGTGCGTTAAGCCATTCCTCGGCGTGGGCCTTGCCCGCGGCAATTCCGGCCTGCTCTGTGGTGTACGGGCCTAGCGTCGCAATAGTGTTCTGCGGTCGACGTTTTACTGTCCCATCGTCCATAAGGGTTCCCTTGCCTAGCATCACATCGACATACACGCCATCCGCCTTGACGGTCGGCTTAACGAATACCCATGTGTTCTTGAACTCGTAATCCATGATGCCCCCTAGTTATTGATTGCGCCCAGCATAACCAATTTGCGGCCTTTGAGCTCTCTTTTTAGGCAATGCAATGCTAACGATACTGGACCCCGGCTGCGGAAGCCGAATGTTTTGGTTCCGCCCGGACGAGCAAGGCGTCCTGTTTGGCGATAGCCGCGGGCCAGTTTCTGTTTCATGCTCGTTATGCACTGGTAATAGACTCATTGCTCAGAATTAACAAAGTACGCTCGACCTTCTCGCACTTCCTGTTGCGCCCGTATAGCAAGCCGCGCTTTAATTCGCTTGCTCCGTTCCGACTCTTCCATCGCCACCTCGATTAGCGGAGAAAGGATATCCAATAGACCCTGATCTGTAATGGCCAATGCGATTTGTAGGTCTGCTTTTATGTTTTCGATTTGTTGGAGAGCGTCTTTCACGCCACCTTGAACAAGATCCTCGGATTTCCAATCTTCATTTTCGGCCACCGTCCGGTCAATAGCATCTCGGAGTAAATTCCAATTTCCAATCACGCGAGCAATGGCCGTAGCCCGCCGAAGTCCGAGCGATTTAAGCCTAATAAAGAGCTTATTTGTACTGACAAGCGCCGGCCTGCTCGCATATGTCCGAATATTTTCAAATACCAACATCTCGGAAAGCCCGCCTAGAGCCTTCTCTGGTGGGCAGCTTAGCATCCACCGCATTCCCTCGCAGCGTCTGAGTAAATCGAAACATTCCTGCTGAACAAGCGCTGTGAGCATGCTGTCCTCAATGGTTCTCTCTTGCCGAGCTAGCAACATCTCTCGCAGGCCAAACCCAAGGGCCACAAGCACAGCCCCCACTGTCCCAAAGGCGGTCATAGCATTAAGAAGCTGGACTTCAGATTGTTCAGCCCAAAGCCAGAAACCGATAAGTAGGACGGCTGTCAGAATAGCTCCAGCGACAAAGCCTTCCTTGAAATCCACGTCATCCACAAGATCTTTCCAGTTCATCTTCGCCTCCGTAATTAGCAGGAGCTAGCCCCCTCTTATCCGAAGGAATCATACATGGTTACCCCTCAGATCGTCCCGTCTGGATGAAGCGCACTATCGAGTCAATCTCCGAAACAGTGGTGTCGAACCACTCAGTGCCTGGCGCAGTAGCGCGCCACTTTCCACGTGCCTCCAGAGCGTAATGGATAGCATACTCAAGGGCGCCCACGCGATCAGACACCCAGCGACCAATGATAATAGGGCCTTCGAATGAGGCGGCTTGCCGGCACTGCACCGCCACGCGCTTGTCCACATCGCCGGACGCCTTGCCAATCTTGATTGGGAAAGGCGCATTTTCTTTCATCAGCAGCGGAAATGTATAGGCGTAAACGGTGCCCGTAAGCCCCGGATCACCGCCTTCGTCCTCTGGCGCTGCCGCTATCTCGGCATCAGCCTCTTCAATCTCTTCGTCGCTTATGTCTTCAGCCGTCGGGAGACGGAATATCCCGTCGCCTAGATTGGTCAACATTCCCTTGTTCTTGGCGAGAAACGGGATGTAGAACCGAATGGATTTCCCAATAGTCACATACCCCTCAGACCTGGCCCTCTTAAATGACTCTGCCTGTTGCTCTGGGGTCAAGTATTTATCAATAACTTCCCTTGCGTACTCAATCAAGCGAAACGGCTTCCCGCTGGTCACTTCTGGATTAACCAGTATCTCGGGCAAAGCGGTGTAACGCGCAAATCGATAGCAAAAAGAATGGGTCGGCTCAAACTTGATTTCCATGTCGCTCCTTCTTGATCGGCCCCAGGCCGTTGCAGAATGCATGTTATCACCGCCCTACTTATCCCCAATTTCTGTTGGCAAGCCTGGGGATAACCCTACCAATTTCGATAAAACCGTAATGAATACACGGGCCCAAGGTTCCGTGGTTAAGAGTTGCCATGGACGAACGTGAGTTGCAGCCGCAGCCCGGGCCCCAAGCCGCTGCGCAACTGCGCCTACGGGCTCCGCGCCCAGATCGTCGAGCAATATCGACGTTCCGCTGTGTTCGCCGCGCGACCGCCGAGAAGCTTCGCGCGGCAAGGCCGTAGGCCACCGCGAACGAACGACACGCTTATGACTTAGGCCGCAATTACGCCAGCAGCACCAACGGGGCCGCGATAACTCAACAGGGTACTGGCAGGTAGATTCCCCGCGACGATTGCGCAACCGCAACCAGCGAATTGCGGGGCGAACTCGAGCGCGATCCGCAATTGTGAAATCGCAGCTGTTATACGTGTCAACGCCAAAGCAGTGGCATGATTGGACCCCTTACTATGGCGCAAGCATTGTGCCACACCCATCGATGCAGCATCGGGGCAGCGAGCCAGCGGCCGGCAGAAATTACCCAGCGCCCTCATGCAACCACTTGATGCCCTCAGGCGCAATAACCGCGGGAGGGCTGCACATGGTGCCGGGCTACGACTGCTACTCGACACCGATCACGAGCTGCTGCCGCTATCGATCTCGCTTTGGGATGAAACGCTGCAACTGGCCGTTAAGTCGATACTGGGGCCGCCCGCACCGTAAGGCGCTGGATCTTCTGCTCGCCAAGCGATGATGCCCGGCACCATGGCCAGCCAATAGCGTTCGCCGGGCCGCACAGGCCATGCGTAGAGCCAGCGCCCTGTCAGCGTATCAAACGGGTTTAATTGGCGGTTGATATTTCGATATCGCCATTGCGGTCGTTGCTCGATCGCCCGGATTCTATCGGCTAAGCGCTCAGGTTGCCTATCTAAAAAATTCAGCGCGCTCGCGCTGATCAGCACCGCGCCGGGTTGGGCGCTAAGCTCATCAAGCATGGTCTCAAACGCGAACAACGCCAACCGGTTCACCCTGTCGCGATCGGACTTGTTGTCCAACAGCTTTATGCCCTGCGGGCGCTTTCCAAGCAGCCGTGGCAAGAGGTCGGCCCAAAAATGCGGCGGATACCCTCCCACGTGGCTGGACCAGGTGCGATGTCCTTCTTGCAGGTAGAAGATGCTGACACCTTTATAGTGTGCCAAATAACGCATTTGCCGACGCTGAATGATACCCACGATGCCTAAACACGTTAGAATCGCCGCGCAAAGGAACAGGGCACGTAACTGCGACCCCCAGATGGTCATGGCCATGGTGGCAATGGCGAAGCATTCCGCCAATACGACCGCCGCCTGCTTGACCTTTAGAATAAACAATGCCTACCCCACATCCGAGCAATTCAAGAGTTTAGCGGCTAAACACAACGCCTAACGCCGCCAAGCCCGCCGCGGCAAGGCAGGGTCCAAAGGGCAAGGGCCGATCGGCCCGCCCTGCCCTGCGCCGTGCCATGGCGGCTCCCCATCCTGCAGTACAAGCGCCGAGCACGATCCAAGGCAATAGCGCAACACCGAACCACGCGCCTAAAGCGGCTGTCAATTTAAAGTCGCCGTATCCCATGCCATCACGGCCCATGGCCCATCGATGTGCGCGATTGGCCGCCCACAGCAGCAGGTATCCGACCGCGGCGCCAAGCACTGCATTGCGCAAAGGGGCGATGAGCCCGTCAAGATTAAAAAGCAGCCCCGTCCACATGAGAGACAGGGTCAAGGCGTCCGGCAACAACCCGGTTTTGATGTCGACCCAGGCCAGCAGCAGCAACGTCGCGCCCAAGATCGCACCTGCGATACCCAACAATGGTGGGGTTGCCAAAAGACCATCAAGCATGATTTCCTCCGGTCGGATCTGTTTAGCAGCTAAACAGATCCATCTACAAGCTCGCCGAACCCCAGGCGAGCCAGCAGATCCTTGAAATGCTCCCAATTCTGGGCGAATACGATGAGCTGCACCCGCTTGCCCTTTTGGCGTTCGGATATGCTCACCGTGGTTGCCAGCCGGTCGGACAGGGCATTTTCCATGCGTCGCACGTCGCCGCCCTTAGCGGGCTTGCCGGCTTTGCCCGCACGCTTAACAGCCTGCTTACGCAACGCCTTGACCGTCTCGCGCGTCAGCTGTTTAGCGGCTAAACTGTCGTCCGCTTCGGCCAAAGTTTGCTCGACGAGCCGAGGATTTTCCTTATGGGCGCGCGCCAGTTCGTTGACCAGCGTGACGTCTTGGACTCGGCCCGAAAAAAAGGCGTCTGCCACGGGATCGGGAAGATTGAGCAACTTCATATGCTGCGACACGAAAGCTTTTGATTTCCCAAGCAACTGCGCAATCTGCGTTAACGTCTTGCCCTCGGCCAGCTCGCTGCCGATGAAATCGGCGATCTCGCGCGCGGTGTGTCCCTCGCGTTGAATGTTCTCGATCATCTGGTCGTATTTGTCGAAGTCCTCATCGATAAATCCCGGAACCTGCTTTAGACCAGCGACCTTGGCGCCGCGGTAGCGGCGATGTCCGTGGTTGATAATGTAGTAGTCCGGCGCATCTGGATCTGGGCGTAGCGACAGTGGCACCTTGACGCCGCGGTCTCCCTTCATGCTTTGAGCAAGCTCTGCGATGCTCGCTTTGCTGAAACCTGGATTGTCCTCGGTTCGCCGGTTGCGACCCTCGCGAATGCGATCCAGGTCAAACATTATGGGTTTGCCGGAACGGGACACAGGATCATTGAGCATCGCCGCCAAATCCCCGAGCCCGGCCAGGTCCAAGCCAGCAGGTTGTTTAGCCGCTAAACGGTTTGCATTGTTCATTGCAGCACTCCCATTTTGGTCAACACGTAGTTCCCCAGGGTTCGCATCTCCACGCCGGCGGCGCGAGCCGATGTCTTGCGCAACTTCCAGACGGGTACACCTAGGGCCAAGGCCTCGGCCACGCTGGAGCGCAGGCCGACAACCAATGGCACCACAAAGGTTCCCTGCGTGGCTCGGAGCTCGGCCAAATGCATCACCTGGCGCGGATTGCGACGATCGACCCGACTTGGCAGGATGCCAAGAAACGAGAGCCGTGGGTTGCGCTGGCGAGCATTGAGGATGGTGCGCATCAAATATTTGATGCCTTCGATGGAGTATGCCTCCATCTCCACTGGCGAAATGACAGCGTCGGCCGCATGCAACGCCGCAGCCAGAGCGATACCCAGGCCCGGCGCCGTATCGATCACGCACAGGTCATAGTCTTCGCCAAAGCGCTGCACGTTGGCGGTAAAGCGGCTAAGCGCCTGCTCCAAGGGCAGATAGATGAGGTTGGCTAACAGGTTGTCGGCGTGAATCAGATCCAGCCGCCCCCTGTGGCAGTTGGCCGAGAGATTCGTTCCCGGGGTTACGTCGGCGGCAATCGGGCCCTGTGGCTTGGCGGCTTCCTGTTTAGCCGCTAAACGCTCGGGCGGCGTATCGCCGAAAAGAGCGCTGGCGACGATGCCTAGATCGTATGCCGCCAGGGTTTTCGAGAGGTTGCCGGTATCCAGATCCACGGCGAGCGTGCGCAAACCCACTTCATGGGAGAAAAACGCGATATGGGCGGCGCAAGCGGTCTTTCCCACACCGCCCTTGCCTTGTGCGACAACGATAATTTTCACGATAGCTCCTGGAGTGTTTAGCCGCTAAACGCGGCAAGAGTCAGCAGTAAACCGACAGTGTTTAGCTGCTAAACAGGGGTTGTTTGTCTTGGTGAATTCGTATCGGTGTGTCTCATCTGGCGAAGCCGCATAGGTCGGTGCTTTCTATTGGCCCTCCCATGGGCCTTTCGCTACGTCGTTTCATCCCTTTCCCGCTCTATGTGATCCAATCAGAAATTAGCTATTTACTGCGACGCATTTTTTTTGGGGGCCAATTGATTAACCTTCGAATCGTGAAGGTCCTTCAGTTTGTTATAGGTGCTGATGCGCACATCAGTGCGCCGGCCAACTGCAATGTGACTAATCGCACTTTGGCTAAGCTGCACGGCAGCGGCAATGTCCTTCTGTGACATGCCAACCGCTCGTAATTTCGATATGAGGATCTTAGCGTCGTCCATTGGCAAATAATAAACTACTTAAGTAGTATTTGTGAGCGAATTTCTTATTGTTTGCGAAATGTCATTAACTACCTATGTATAGTTTAGATTAGGGACAATGGTTGCCTATGACGACCATGGGCGAACGACTCCGGATTGCTAGGCTAAAGCGCGGCTTGACTCAAGCCAGCTTGGCTAAGCGCGTGCGCACGCCTATCACGCCTGGCACAATCGGTCACCTAGAAAGCGGACGCAATGAGAACTCACGGTTCATCGTTTGGATTGCTGCTGCGTTAAGTGTTAGGGCGGAATGGTTATGCACGGGCGAAGGCGAAATGTTTGAGGCTTGGCCCTGGGAAGGTATTGATCGTGGAGCGGTAATAGACCTCCCACCCCAAGCAGTGGAAGACATTAGCGACTTCATTCAAATGAAGATAAGCAAACACAAAAAAAGTCGCCACAAAACAGGCTCGGCCTAAAGCAGAGTCAGCAATAGGCCGTCCACCGAATATCTCGCTGTGTCACTCGGCCACGCCAACGGTAACCTCCGCTCGCCGGGGAAATCTGTATTTGGTACCGGAAAAATTTTAGCGGCCACGTATCAAAACAATTCCAAATTTGATAGAAATCAACATTTTGAGAATTTTCCAATTCTTTCACTACTTATGTATTGACGACGCCCTATACATAAGTATGATTCCACCATACGATTTGCTTGCTCCTTAACAATCCGGAAGTCGATAAATACCGCGCCGGCCCTATAAACGGGACCAACCGATTGCGCGGCTACCTGCTGCAGTATCGAGACCTGGGTAGAAGCAAAACAGGTTAAAGGTCAGATGTGATTGAGATAGAGTCACCGGTCCGCCGGGACTCTGAAGCACTCGATAACTATCGGCTATCCATGGAACACAGAGGGGCGATATGCCTTTGTTCCCAACGACCAAATGGACGCCCGGACTGCTCGTGAGAGCACCCTGAATCGAGGATTGGCGGAGTAAATCCTTGATGCCCGCGGGAAAGACCGCACCGCTTGAAATGCGTTGTCGTACCGGCCCACCGGATACCGCGACAACAGCGCCAAGCGGGATCAAAGCTCCCAGCCCCCGTCGTGGTATCTCGGCGGGCCGGGCAACAGGCCTCTGGAGAGGCCGCTTTGGCAAGCACCCATACGGATGCTTACTGAAGCCGATAAATAGGAGAACGAGATGAGTCTTATGATTACCCGCACGCGCATCATCAACAGCGGCGCCGGGGAATACATCGCTTCAGCTCGCAACACCAGATACGGCATTCACCGAAAGGTCGAAAAGCTGGACACGGTGCGGAAAGCTAGGCTTGAGGCTATTCGGCTCTTTGCTGAAGTTGAAGAAGCATGCGACGCCAGGCGCGGCGCGACTAAGGGCCCATTCGAGCCAGTCTCGTTCTGGTATGACGTTGGAACCAAGCGCCCCGCCGCCAAGCCCCATTATCCAGATTACGTTGTGGGCCCCGTATTCATCACAAGCGAAACTCGCTGGCTTTTTGAATGCCGCTCTGTCGGCTGCTTTCACCGCCGCTGGGCGAGCCGACTCATACGGAGCGGCGTCAAAAAAATCCGGGCTATGGAAGCCGCGCATGTCCCGCGCGATCCATTCGAGCTTGTCGAAACCGGTCTATCCGCGCGTGTCGGAACCGGTCTATTCGCGCGTGCTCGAAATAATCGATTGTGCCAAGGGCATCGCACCCAGCATTGACCGGATATCGGCTATCACCAAAGCGCCTCTGGCGAGGCCGTTTTGGCGAGCGCTCATTCGGAGCGCTCGCCAGGACCGATCGCGCCGAAGCTTCGATGCAGGACGCCAAGACGTTCGTATCGGCCTAACTTCCACGGCCGCCCTTTGGGGCGGACTTCTCTCAGGAGTCTCAAATGCCGCACATTTCTTCCGACGTAGCGGAACTGCTGCATAACCTCGGGCTTATGCTGGGTTCCCAGCAGGTCGAACTCGTCGACGTCAAGCGAGCCGAGCAATGCTACGTCCACCATACTCAGGTTCCCGTGGCCATCGCCGGCTACACCCTCGTCTCGCCGGCCTTCGCGCGTGAACGTTTCCCAAAATGTTCCTTCATTGACATGATCCAGAAGCGACCGTCGATGGACGAGCGGGAGGCTTGCGCCCTGGCGGCGATCTGCGGCGTCGATGTGATGCCACCATTCTGGGGTAATCCGCGCCCTTTCGGTGAGCACGTGTGGAATATCATCGACCTGTACAAGCTTGGCGCTTTCTTCGAGCGCGTCAGCCATCGCTACGGAAGCGAGGGGGACCACTACCTGATGCGTCCGCGCGGTTTCGATTGGAGCGACCCGGACCAGCCAGAGCTTCCCGGCGGCTTGCAGCAGTGGCGCAGCGACTACAGGGACTTGCCACCAGTGCGCCAGTTGATGGTAGCGACTGTGCTGCAACTCTACCGGCAAGGCGACGATCCGTACTGGATGGTGCGGGTACCGAAAAAATGGCACGCCGCCGAAGGCATCGAGATTCTTCATGCGCAGGGTGTACTGGCCGATTGGGCGCAGCTCTATGCGCTGTATCCCGGCTGGTGATGGCATGGGCCGAAATAGCCATAAGAACCGTGGCTGGCGCGCTCGCTGGGCGTGCGAGCGGATCAGTCGCATCGCCATCCACACATCAACAGCCATCGCACGCGTATCGCCGAGCCCGACCGACCCGGCCAACCATAACCCCAAAGATCATTAGGCGAAGCGCGGCCCGCCAGAAAGTTCGCGGGATAATCGACGGAGATCGCCATGACGTAACTGATCGCAGCTTGATGCCCCTGAGCATTCGGGCGTAGAAGCCGGACGAGATCGGCATGGGACCAAAGTTGGCTGATGGCTGGAGGAGCACCCACCCTCTGTACGCCAGGAGACGCCGCACACAATATCTGGGGAGGTCCCCTTGCGCCAGCCGATCGGTGGCGCAAGGCCATCAACAGTGCCGAGGCTCAGTTCGTTAGAGCGCCCGTTATGGGGAATCATAGAGGAAAATTACGGCACCTGTCCCGGCGGCACTGATTCCAATTCACTAAAATCGACTGCCAGCCGATATAGGATCGGCGTTCTAGGTCCGAATCGAAGATATAAGTTTCCAACAGTGATTTGGAGCAAGTTATGGGATCGTTATTACAATTTATGGGTACGGTTATGATTCTCATGGTGTCAATCACGGATATCTTATATGGCCAACCAGGCTCATTGATATCCGCTGCCGTAGTACCTGGAATCCTTGCCGGCATCGTGGTTACTTGTATCGGTTTTAAAATCGATGCGGACCAAAGAAAGAACAACCAGGAAAGTGATTAAGAAAAAAGGAAAATCCATATGACTGAAAATATGGATAAGTTGTTCACCATCAAAACGTCGCGAGACTGCATATCTTATGCATAAATCAGTGCCTGGAACCTGTTGCTTTGAATATGGTCGTCGACTTAGGCCAAGCGCAGCAGCCCGACGAAGAATTCCTTAGTAAACAGTCTTGCAGGAAACCATGCGCTTTATAATAGAAACTGTATTTGTATCGTCACCATAATTGCTCTGGGGTCACCATGACTAATCAAGAACTCAAGCGCCGGCACCGTGCAGTAACCGATGCAATAGCCAGTCAGCGCCTCGAAGGTCTGGAGGTGGATTCACAGACCATCTCCGAATTAGAGCGTGCCGCCGATGGTGAATTGAGCGTCGAGGAGGTCCTGCGTAGCGTAAAAGCCCGCATTCAAGCGGGCGAGTTTCGTACCAAATCCAACGGCTCCGACTTTTCAAGTGGCGGAATTTAGCGGCTAAACACCACTTCTTTTTGCGAGAGTGAGCGATGTCGAAGTATCAGGCGGACCCCTCCGATCCCTACATCGACACCAGTCATCAAGTGCTGCGTAATCGCTTGGGAATTCTTGACCGGGTCGAACTTGAGCGGACAGAAGCAGCGTTATCGGCCGTTCGGTTATATGAACTTGCCCACAACCCGGTTCGGGGCAGATTTGACTTGAATCACCTCAAGCAGATTCACAAACGCTTGTTTAGTGACATCTACTCGTGGGCAGATGAACTACGTACGGTGGACATTTCCAAGGGTAATACACGATTTGCCCACCATGCACACATTGACAGTTATGCCCCGATAATTACCAATGCACTGGACCGGGAAGGACAGTTAAAGGGACTGCCACCCGATAAGTTCAGCAATCACGCCGGCCACTATCTGGGCGAACTGAACGTGCTGCATCCCTTTCGAGAAGGCAATGGGCGAACGTTGCGAGCTTTCTTTAGACAGCTTGCCCATGAAGCCGGCTACGAAATACTCTGGCATCGTATTGACCGCGAAGCGAACATTCAAGCTTCCGTTGCGGCGTATCAGGGCGACTCATCGCGCCTGGCGAAACTCATTGAAGACAATTTGCTGGACTTTGATCGGGAAGCAGCGATTGAACTCGCAAAAGAAGTAGTTGGCGACCAGGTGCACATTGAACTGCCAATAGCCGGGCGGCAGTATCACGGTTTGGTTGTTGGCGAGACGGATCGCTATATCGTGCAGCAACAAGCCGATGCAACGAATCACGTGATTGTTCATCAGCGACAAACGGTCGTTACTTCCGGTTGGCCGCAACCTGGTCAGATAGTCACTATTGATTATTCGTCGGGTCGGTTCGGCATTGTTCGCGAGGCCGAGTCGTCTTACAAACAGACGTTTCAAAAAGATCGTGGCCTATAGCACAACCATGAATGCGTAAGGTACATGTCCGGCAGTAGGAGAACATTAAAATTGTTCGGCGGGACTGTGCCGCGCCGGACAAGCGCGCTCGTCTATCTGATGAGCGCTGTAGGACGATCTATCTCTTGCCCGCAGGGCCTTCGCCCTACCCTTGCCACCGAATTTCAACGCACGGCCGCGAGGGCATGGCCTTGGGACGCATCGTGGTTTAAGCCAACAACGGTGCGCCGCGACTTGGAAAAGGCGCTGGCGTTGGGTTTGGCCGAGATTGAGCGGACAGACCACGCCCACCAGGAGGGCAATTGATGCCTTGCTATATCGAGCGCACCCAGAGCGGCGACACCATGTTCCTGTGCGGAAAATTCGGGCCCCGTTGCGCTGCCGAAAAGTGCGCGGCCGTGAGTCTCAATCTTTGCGACTTCCCTGTGGCTGCGGGGCGCACGTGCGATCTACCGCTGTGCGACAGCCAGGCTTACCAAGTCGCGCCCAATGTGCATTATTGTCCCGGCCACTTGATGCTTTGGAAAGAGTTCCGCCGGGCCGGCGCCGTAGATCGCGAGCTGTCCAATGTGATGCCGTTCCCAGCCCGCATGGGCAAGCCGCAAAACGGGAAGTTGTTCTGAGGGCTGCTCGCATGGACCTCGCAAATCGATGGCACCAAACCGTAGGCACTGCCCACAGCCACTACGGCACTTCCCTTGCAAAAAGAGCGCTCGCCAGCTTTGCAGCTGACGCGAAGAACGAGCCCATCACCAAGTGCGAGGCTGATGCGCCATACAAGTATAGGATTGCTTTCGTGTACTTCGGCGGTCGACAAAATAAAGATGAGATAGGTGCTGGTGTGAGCTTCTTTTGCCTGGAGCGAACGATCAAGACTGAAGCCGACTGGAACTGGCTCCAAGAAACCATCACGGCCGATCCCAAGATTACGCGGCTGGCCATTATGAGTGCTACTCAGATAGAAGATTGAGCGATAACGCGGCGATTGGACATCCCTGTTGGAGTGCGGCGTGCCGAATTCAATCGTAACTCTCCTGCCGGTTGCGAAGTACGCCCCCATCAACCGGCTTTTCCCAATACCCCAATATGGACATCTAGGGGCCGCACAGGCCCTAAAGACCGAGTGGCCCGCAGACGGCACGCGTGATGCGTCGGGCAGCGCATTTCCTTTTCCTTCACCCATGCCGTGCAACCGGGGCCTCACACCGGGGATGCGTGCCGTCTGCGGACTACTCGATTCTGTGAGCTCATCGGCCATACTCAACGCCTTGCGCGTTGATTCGCGATGCTGGCTTGGCTCATAACCCTCACGGCACTGATGTCCTGAAGCTTGAATATCAGGGCGCCATCCATCAAATGCCGACATTGGCGGGGGCGACTGACGTGCCATGTTGATACCCTCCTGCGGTTTCAATCGGTCCAGAGCGGCGCCCCTTCGAAGCTCAGGCCGTCGAAATCCAACGCGAGTGTCAATTCCAATGAAAGAGTACAAATCCTACCCGGTCGAAGTCAGCCTGGGAGCCCAGACGAAAACGTACAGTCCGGAATTTCAGAACGACGGTCAATATGCCTACGCCTGGAAGAAGGTGCTCTTGATGGCCCATGGCAAGGCTGTTGTGCGATGCCTGTGCGCTGGCCCGGGTGAGAGGCGCCTATCGATCCACAGTCGATCAAACTCGGATCGCTTCCATCTGGCGCGATTTCCAGAGACGGGCCCCGAGCATGCCGAGGACTGCATTTTCTATGGGGTAGATCCTAATGCATCCGGGATGGGCGCGTACAAACGGGGTGTCGTTCAGGAGCTGGACGACGGCAACACAAAAATTAAACTGAAAATCGGTCTACTGCAGCGCGTCACAACAGCGCCCACGGACACGGACGCGCAGACATCCAATCCTAGGACCACTTTGCAATCTCGCGTCAGTCAATCGAGCATGACGTTGCTTGGGCTGCTGCACTATTTGTGGACGCAGGCCGCGCTCAATACCTGGACACCGGCGATGCAGGGAAAGCGCAACCTGGGCGTTGTACATCACCACCTGATGCGCGTGGCCATGACGACCTACGCCGGCAGAGTAAAGCTTGCGCAGAATCTCTTGATTGGCACCCCATCGCCCGAGGGTCAACAACCCCGCCTTAACCAGGCGAAAGCCATTTCGGCCAGTAATGAGCGCCGCCGGCTGGTGGTGGCAGCGCCATTGGCGCGCCACCGCGAAGGCCTGGAGAACGCCCGTATGCTCCCCATCTCCGGCTTTCACGGCATACCGTACCTGGACATGACTAGCGAACTGTGGCAAATCACCAAGCGCCGTTTTGGCCAGGAGATGAGCGCGTGGATAGCGGGTAATCCGGTGATCATGTTTGCCCAGACTGATCCGCCCAAAACTGCCGCCGGCGGGCTGCAGGCGCATGTCATCGATTTGGCGCTCATGTGGATGACAAAAGATTGGATTCCCGTTGATAGTGGCTTCGAAGCCCTACTGGCCGAAAGGCTCGTCCAGGAGAACCGCAGATTCGAAAAGCCCCTGCGGTTCGACAGCCATGAACAAGTTTTCCCGGATTTCTGGCTCAAGGACACAGGCGCGCCCGTCCCGATGGAGGTCTGGGGCATGGCCACACCCGATTATCAGGCGCGCAAACAGGAAAAAATCGCCCATTACGATTCGAGCTATGGCCCCGGCGACTGGTGGTCTTGGAACGGTGCAGCGGGAGATGAGCTTCCGGAGTTACCTCCGCGATCGTTGTGATGTCGCACGCCAATCCTAAGGAATGAATAACCATGAAACTCAAAGACTTGCCGGCAAAGATCGCCGAGTTCTGGCACAAACCCGCGAATTCGGATGCCACGACCGAATTCGATCGCGACGGAGATCATAAAGCGGGAGATGATTTCGACATGGGAGATATTGAGGACGTATCCGACGTTGAGGACATATTTGATGAGAGCATGTCGCGCTGGACGGGGGCATCCGTTCAGGACATCAACGCGCTGGGAAACTACGAGGACTCTCCCTGGGATACCTTGGCTTGCGAGCATCTTAGTCGCACTGTGCCTCCAGAGTACCAGGGTTGGGTCAAAGAAGCGAGGCGTGAACACCCTGACGCCACGATGGCCTTGACTAATTCATTGGCTTCCACAACGAGTGCCGTACAGATTGTCGCGATAGATAATGCCGGTGAAGCTCTCGTGTGCTCGTATGTCTCATTCGACTATGAGGGCTCAGAGGGATACGCGTTCAAGATCATGCCCAAGGAAGAAGCCTTCACAATCATCGACAACTATCGTGCCAGCCATGACATCGTAAAGGAATTCGCAAGCGAGCATGGATTTGGATTGCTTCCGAATCGCTTCGATTACTCTGACATCGCGGGTAGCTTCGCGCGCAGCTATAAGCCTGTTGTATCAATGGAGGCACACGACATTATTGAACTGTACCTTGAAGATGAGATCGGGGATCTGTACCCGCTCGCGGGGCAAACTTATATCGGGCCGATAGAGGCCATCCCATCGGGCGTAGTTCTACAGCGTGTGAAAGATGGCGGCTACGTTGCGCACGACGCGAAATGCTTGGTGGGCCTTGACCTGCCTGCGCAGCGGGGAAATTCACCCGTCCAGATCCGCTATCCCAGCGGCGACGTGGGCATTGTGCAGGATGCCAATCTCGGACACGAACTGGACAGGGGGATTGAACTGGCCAAAGACGGCTACGGATTGTGAGCCTATGGCATCCAACCTCCCGATTCGCATTTCCTTGCAGTTCAGGACATGGCAGCAAGTCCGGTTATTTGATCGATTCATCAAGCGCCAGACAAGAAGTGAGCTACTCGCGCTCATGTTTACGCCCGACGAAGTTGATGGGTTATTGACGGCGCTGGGCGATGTACGGGCCCCGGTCAAGTCCTTTTTAGGTAGCGCAGCTAAAAAACACGGGCGTCAGAGAAAGTATGACGATGAAGACCCACCCTAGCTAGGAGAACGAGAGTGGTATGTAAATTGAACCATAGTGAAACCATCAAGATGTTTCAGACCGGGCGTGTTTTTTTTTTGCGGCATCGGATTCAATGTTTTAGCTGGCATAGTTGGCCTGGCCGGAATAGTCGACCTCACGATCAATTCAAATCTCCGTGAAGTGTTGCCGCTAATTTCATTGTTTGTTATTTGTCTATCAGCGAGCGTGGCGTTCCTCTCATTGGCGGGATTAACGTTGCACGATCTCGTGCACACGATTCTTTTTGACAACTCGGCATGCGAGCACGAGGCTGAAGGTAGTGACCCTACGTCAACTACCGCTTGCAGGACCGAGTCATCTGGCGTGCGGATCCGGAAAGCGCGCGGAACGTAACCTCCAGTGCGGTACGCCGCTGGCTCAAAGCGGGAAAGCTACCGGCCCCGGACCTTGATCTGAGTCGACGCACCAGAGGTTGGCGTCTACCTACCCTGCATATAGTTAAGTCCTTATTCACCGAAAAGCGAACGGTGATATGGAACTGGTGAGTTTGAAATGACTACTTTAAACACTCAATTCGACTACAACGAGTTAGCCAGACAGATAGCAGCGCGGATGTCACCCGAATCACTGCTAACACCCGAAGATATTGGCATGATGCTCAGGTATCCAGCACGATACATTCGCGAGACCATATCATTATCGCCCGGGTTTCCTGAACCGATCCGGTTTGAGTTACCTTCAAACAAAGACAACAAGGATGGCAATTCTGGTAGCTCAAGAAAGCGCGGAAACCGTCGCTGGCGCCGCTGCGACATCGAAAGCTGGATTGACTCGCTGGCAAATGGTCGTAGACCCGGCGCTAAGCAAAGAAACAGTTAATGTGGCATAAACGCCTCAATTTAATAATTATCCCCATCGCCCCGCAAGGCCTTTATACATGCGGCCTTCGAGTCTCTCCGTTCGCACCATTGTTTAATAATTGACCCTCTTAAATCATTGATTTTCGAGGGTTTTTTATTGGTTTGAACCCCTTCCACGGATAAACAAATCCAGCTCGGCGATCGATGCTGGCGAGGCCGGGATGGCAACGCTTTTGTACATGAACGCAAGCCCTTGCTGCAACGAGTGGCGCAAGTCGCCGTATTCGCCAAACCAGGTGCCTTCAAGCCCATTGCGAGGCACATGCCCCGGCCCGGGCAGATGACAGAAGCCTATATGTCCAATAGCATCGCGTTTGATCATGGCCACCAGTTTCTATATACTGAAGCATAGTGTGGTTTTATTCAGCATACGGAATACAGGCATTCCTCATGGCCATTGCTCCCAGCCGTTCCGCGCTTCGTCCATTCGATATTCTGGACGCGTTCTGTGCCGCCAAGCGGCCGCTATCCCTATCCGAAATGGCGCAGTTGGCAAGTATTCCGATCTCGACCTGCCATAGCGTAGTGCATTCCATGGAACAGCGCGGCCTGCTGTATTTCCTGTCTTCGCGAGAAACCTACCCCACGCGGCGGCTATGGGATATGGCGCGCGAAATCAACAATAATGACCCCATTGCGACACGCTGCCTACCATTCCTGACAGCCTTGCGCGACTCGACCAATGAAACGGTGATTCTGGGCACGCGCCAGGACGATCGCGTGCTGTATCTGCTGGTCGTGGAAAGCGGGCAGACCATACGCTATTCGTCGCGCGCGGGTGATTTCAAGCCTACGCACTCAAGCTCTATTGGCAAAGCGCTGCTCGGCACAATGCCAGACGCCGAGTTGGCCGCGTGGTTAAAATCCCATGATCTGGCCCGGGCAACCAATCAAACCATCACATCAGCCAAGCGCTTGATGGAAGATATCAACACGAGCCGAAATCGCGGCTATAGCATCACCCGCGGAGAAAATGTGGCGGATGTCATGGCCATTGCCGCGCCGCTGCAAAGGGGCTCGATAACCCTAGGCCTGGCCGTGGCCGGCCCGCTCGATCGGATGGACCGGAAAGTCGACGACATATCCAGGCAACTCCTGTCGTGCATCCAGCAAATATCGCTATGACGGCACATTTACATCGCAGCGCCGGAATGCACAATGGGCAATTCGCGGCGTCTCAAAATCTTTTATCCAAACAGGAGTATTGCCATGGCAACCCGACTTTCCGTCATTGCGACCCGTACCGGCGATACAGGCACCACCGGACTTGGCGATGGCAGCCGCGTCGACAAGAACGCGCCCCGCATCGAGGCCATGGGCAATGTCGATGAGCTGAACAGCGTGATCGGATTGCTGCGCACCGAGCCCTTGCCTGAAGACGTGGACGCTTTGTTTTCGCGGGTACAAAACGACCTGTTCGACCTTGGCGCCGAACTTTGCATCCCGGGACACATTGCCGTCAATGAGGCCCACGTAACATTTCTCGATCAAAGCCTGGAGCGCTACAACGCGGATCTGACCCGATTGAAGGAATTCATTCTGCCAGGCGGCTGCAGGGGCGCCGCGCTCGCCCATCTGGCGCGCACAGTCTGCCGCAGAGCGGAGCGCTCCGTCGTGGCGGTGGGCCGCAGCGAAGCCATCAGCACGCCGGCAAGGCAATACTTGAATCGGCTCTCGGATCTTTGCTTTGTCATCGCCCGGGTTTTGAATCGCGAAGCCGGACAGAACGACGTAATGTGGAGCCGGGAATCCTCTGCGTAACGGTGGCAGCCCCGGCAAGCGCGCGGACACATCAAAGCGGGCGCTGGACAATCACAGACAAACAGAATGGAATCCAAATGGAAATACGGAAAATTGCGGGCGCACTGGGCGCGGAGATTTCAGGGGTCGACCTCGCTGCCGGCTTAAGCGCCACGCAAGCTCGCGCCGTGCGCCAGGCGCTATTGGATCATCAGGTCATTTTTCTACGCGATCAGGATCTCACTCCCCGGCAATTCCTGGACTTTGCGCAAGCAATGGGAGAGCCCGTTTGTTATCCTTTCATCAAAGGGATTGAGGGCTTCCCGCAAATCATCGAGGTCAAGAAGCTCGAAACCGAAACCGTCAATTTCGGCGGCATCTGGCACTCGGATACCACCTATCTGAACGAGCCGCCCATGGGGTCGATGCTGCTGTCGCGCGAGGTGCCGCCCTATGGCGGCGATACGCTGTTCGCCAATCAACAACTGGCCTATGACACCCTATCTGACACCATGAGGAAACTGCTGGACGGTCTGATCGGGATCAGCACGTCGTCCAAGGCGGATGTATCCCGCACGCGCGAAGACCGCATCAAAACAGATGGCAAAGACGGCATAGCCCAGGAATACGTTGCCGAGCATCCCATCGTACGCACGCATCCTGAAACAGGCCGCAAAAGCCTCTATGTGAACGTCGCCCATACCGCAGGAATCAAGGGGATGGCCGGCGAGGAGGCAGCTCCTTTGCTGGACTTCCTGTTCCGGCACCAGGTCAAAGCGGAATTCACCTGCCGTTTTTCCTGGTCCCGGCATGCCATTGCGTTCTGGGACAATCGCTGCACAATGCACAACCCCATAAACGATTATCACGGCTTTCGCCGCGTCATGCACCGGATTACGCTGAAGGGCGACAGGCCCGCATGAACTGCCTGCCTCAGTCCACCTGCGCGCCAGACGCCTTGGCCGCATCTTTCGAGCGCAGGAGTCCGTTCACATCCTTGTTGATTTTGAGGATCACATCTGGCGGCGTTTTCTTCGGGGCCATCAACCCAAACCAGGGGCTGACATCGAAGTCCTTGAAACCGGCTTCCGCGATGGTCGGGATACTACTGAACGAAGGCACGCGCTGCCCGCTTGTGGCCATGAGTTGTCTCCTGTTTATATTTATTTGCCTACAGTGAAAAACTCTTGCTGCCCAGCAATTCCAGCGCGAGTTCTAATTGACGCTCCAGGGGCGCCGCAAAGAATGCGGCGTCCTGCCGTGCGATCACATCCGCCGCGCGTATCTCCAGCAGCCGCTTGAGCCGGTAACGGGCTCGCTGCTCCCGCAATTCCTGCTGACGCGGATCCGCGGCCAGCCATTCCTGGTGCCGGTCTATCGTTTCCGACAGCACCTTGATTGACTCCGGTTGCGCTGCGGAAGCCAGCAGTACCGGCGGAATCCAGTCCCCTTGCAAGTGCCGGCTGATCGCGGCGATACGCTTGATGTCCGTGGCCATCTTGTGCGCCCCAGGCAGATCCGCCTTGTTGACGACGAAAATATCGGCCATCTCCATAATGCCCGCCTTCATTGCTTGCACCGTGTCACCGCTGTCAGGCAGCAGCACCAGCACCAGCGTATCGACCTGCACGCGCGCCGCGTATTCAGCCTGCCCTACACCGACGGTTTCCAG
>LNAP01000317.1_pt1 | contig 69286 bp, 69 predicted proteins | sample 602601 | NCBI WGS metagenome assembly LNAP01 (sample SAMN02440304, study PRJNA202911) | soil metagenome | biome: Subtropical and temperate rainforests or woodlands; isolation source: soil samples (1 kg each in a 20% v/v slurry with milli Q water) were... ...
CCACTCTCTCCGCCACTGCGCCTATTTAAGTAATTGATTTTAAGGCAAATATACATTTTCAAATTTTCTGGTATGCCATCTGGTATGCCGCGACAGGTTGGTTGTATGTGGACAGTCCCAGACGTCCGTGGACGTCGAGCATCGGCGCGAAAGGCTGGAGTTGGTAGCACTGCCAGGCAAGGGCTTAGCTAGGAAGGCGGCTCAACACACCCGCCTCGGGTGGTGAGGCCGGCGATATGCTTGGGACGGAATCATGTAGATCGGCTAGGCCTGAGTAAGAAACGCTTCCCGCATGTCTGCTGTCCGTGCGCGGCAGCTGAACGCCGCCCAGAACTGATTTTGTTTCCTCCCGTCGTCCGCGGGAGGTGTTCCAGGTGCAGGCGCCATTAGGGCGAATCCTTCCTGGTCGAGAAGGGACTGCAAAGTGTTCGCCACATGCACTGATCGCGCAGCCTGTCGCCGGTGGCGCTGTCCTGCCGAATCGCGCAGCTGGCGCACCGGCTCTTTTTGGGTCGGCGTCCACAAATTTAGGATTCTCATCCGGAATCTGGAGTCCTGAATGGGCGTCAGGTGGTGAAAGCCGTGCTAGAACGCTCCTATGCCTTGGGGGAGCCTGAAGGATGATCGCCGACTCAAAGGGAAGTCGCCCATGAACGCACCGCAGGACCTAGCGCTGGCGGATGCTCTGCACGCAATGGCCGATGCCATTCGGGGTGGGGAGAGCGTTTCGATGGAGACGGTGTTCGCCGTCGTGGGAGGCCTGCTTGCCCGGACGGCGGCTCCTGCGGAGGAGATCGCACCCGTTCCGATGGAGGCGCTGCGTCGACGCGTACTGGGCGAGTTGCTGTCTTGCCAATTGGAGCTTGCCCGATTCGCTGCGTTGCCGTGCGATGCGGCACAGTTCGAGACGGTGCAAACGCGGCGCAACGAGGAGGGTGAGGCGGGTTCGATCTATTGGGCTCGCATGGCCAACCTGCGCCGCGCCTTCAGCGACCTGGTGTCGTTGCTGATCTACGACGAGCAGCCGCATTGGCCGATCGACCCGGACGGGGGGTTTGAAATCCAGCACTCGACGGGCTACGTCAGTGTGCAGCTTTTTGGGAATCCACCGGAGAAGGATTCCTCGCGGCCTTAAGCCGCCACGTTGTCTTGCCAATCATGGCAGACCGCAGTCGTGAGGGGACGACTGCTTAACGAGAGTTCAAGGAGGAAGATCGATGAAGCATTATCCGTATGCCCTGCTCAGCGTCGCCTTGATGGCGTGGTGGTCTGACGCGTACGCCGCACGACCGCACCGCGCGGCAACTGCGATCACCGAGGCCGCCCAGGCGGATGCCTCGTACGCCTACTCGCAAAAGATGGTGGCGGAAAGACCGGAGCTGGGCGTCGTCCTTCAGCACTTTGGTTACCGGTCGCTGAGCGAACTGGATTCGCGTTTCGTCTACAGCTACAACATTGACACGGGCAAAGTGTCCGTACGTCCGATTCCGGACGCCTCGGCGGCGAACCACGAGGCCTCGCCGCAAGCGTTCCTTGGCATCGCAAACAACACGGGCGGCATCACCGACAACGGAACGGACATCGTCGGGTACGCGCGGACCTCGGTGTATTGCATCCTCGGCGGGGCGGCGACGAACGTGGGTGGCTATATGGCCAACAACCATTCGCGCGACCCCTCCAACCCCAGTGTCTTGAAATGGGGGACCCAGGACGCGGGAGGGTCGACGACGGTCAACTTCGCGGTGTTGATGGCGGCTGGGGGCGCCAAGAATCTCAGCAACCGGACAGTGATGGAAACGACCCATATCGCGGAGTGTGGTGGTGAGGTCCAAGCGGTGAACAAATTCCGGAACTGGCCGCCGATCCGCTACTCGATGGTTATTGACGACACCGGCTCGATGGAGACACAACTGGCGGGTGTGAAGGGCGGGTTGCAATCCTTCATTGCCACGCAGGAACAACAGGGAGACGAAGGGCGCCCCAAGGCCTACCAGTTGATTACTTTCAAGGACGATTTCCAGCAGGTATTGGCACCGACCAGCGATGCGTCGCAGGCGCTGGCGGCCGTGCAGGCGCTGACACCGAGCTATGGCGGAGGATGTCCGGAAAACTCGATCGGAGCGGTCAACCTGGCATTGGACGGCATCGAGTCGGACGAAAGCTCAATGCGGACGATCATCCTGGCGACCGATGCCTCGCCACACGACGGGTCCGACATCAACGGAGTGATCGCTCGGGCCACCCAGAACGGCGTCAGGGTCAACGTGATGCTTTCCGGCGACTGTGTGACGGCGGCGGGGGCGGCAGCCAGCAGCAATCCGGGCGGTGGGGCGACGCCTTCGGAGATTTCTTCGCGCGTGGAGCTGAAGCGATTGGCAGAGGAGACCGGAGGGATCTACTTCTACAGCCCGAATGCCACGGCGGAAGAGTATGCCGAGCAGTTCGAGAAAATCCTTGTGGAGTCGGAGAATCCGGTGGACGAGCTCAAGCCGGATGAGCCGGTGTCGGGGCTCAGCGGGGACGCCGGGTCCAAAAAGACCTTCCGCATCGAGGTGCCGGCGGGGACGCCGCTATTGCGCGTGATCGCCTATGGCGGAACGGGCAATCTCTCGCTCTATCTGCGCAAGGGAGCGGTCGCGACCGAATCGCTCCATGACGCATTCTCTACTCGACCAGGGAATAGCGAGACGGTCCAGATACCGGCGCCGCCTGCAGACACCTACTACGTGACGGTGGTCGGCGCGACGGCGTTCGCGAACGCGTCAATCAGCTTGCATCTGGGGCAATAGTAATTCGTTCAGAAGGCGACCGAGCCAAAGGCTCGGTCGCCTGTTGCGCCAACGCGCACTCACTGCCTACGGCTGAGAACAAGAGGGGCACCCGGACGTTGCCTCTGTATGCCAGACGCGGGGAGTCACCACCGATCGCGAATCCCTGCGGATTGTCGATGCCGTTTTTCTTGTGAGATGTTGTTTCGGACGCGGTCCGCCACTATGCGGCGTGTCAGTCCAGCCTGGCAGAGGCGTCCAAGCTGGAGCTGGTGTCCAGGTCATCTGGCGGCAGTGTCCAATTCTTTTGGCGTCACAGTCCAGTTGTTTGGCGCTGGGTGTCCAGTTGGTTGGCTTTTTGTAGTTAGCGTCGAGGGGGAAGATACGGGCATGGTTCCATCGCAACTATCAGATAGCCTTCAGGGATGCCGATGATTCGTCAGGCAGGCCTGTTGCCTAGGTGGTGGCTGCCGCCGGTGCCGCGCAGACGCTGGAACCACACATAGCGCCCAGGTCGCCGAGTTGTCGAGAGGGGCCTTGGCACATCAATCCAATACATGGTCAAGGTTCTCCCATCCCCGCCTGCTCCTGTTGCATGAGGGCCGTTTGGGCCCTGATTCCACTCCTAGCGCTCCAAAACCGGGTGTGGGCGACTCTGCGACGGCATGGCCATCACGCGTGGACCGCATTCAACTTGTTTTCAAACCCATAGTACCTCCTTGAAGCTGGTCGTCACTGGCTTTGCGTAAGGCGCTCCGTACCGAGTGCCAATGGAGGATTCGCGTGATGATGAAAGGAAGAATTGAACTGTTCTATTGCGTGATGGTTGTCGCCACGGCAGTGATGGCGGGGATCGTCAAGTGCGCCGTTGAAACCACCTGCACGGGCTGCGGCAATCGGCTCGGTCGCTGAGTGCTTCCACTGTTTGAACTCCAAAGGCCCGGCTCGTCCGGGCTTTTGCATTTGTGCTCCCCATTTTTAGGAAACGACAATGCACATGGTTGAGAAGATGGCGTATGTAGGTCGGAAGCCTTGGCACGGCTTGGGCAACAAGCTGGATGAGCAACAGTCAATCGAAGTATGGAAGCGCAGCGCCGGTATGGACTGGCGAATCGAGGAGTCCGAGGTTCGGTTCACGGCCAAGGGCCGGGATGAGGAGCCTCTGAGCGCCTTTCCGGGCAACAAGGTTCTGTACCGGTCCGACACCAGGGCCCCGCTGGCAGTGGTGTCCAATCGTTTCCAGGTCGTCCAGCCTGGGGAGATTCTGGAGTTTTATCGGGATCTGACTCGGGATAGTGGCTTTGAGCTGGAGACGGCTGGCGTGCTGAGGGAGGGGCGCAAGTTCTGGGCGCTTGCCAAGACGGGGCACTCGGCCGTCCTCAAGGGCCGTGACAAGGTGGACGGGTACCTGCTGCTGGCCACCGCTTGTGACGGGACCCTAGCAACAACGGCTCAATTCACCTCTGTCAGGGTGGTCTGCAACAACACTCTTGTGGTTGCCGTGAGGGACGGGGAGGCAGCCATCAAGGTCCCGCATCGGAGCCAGTTCGATCCGGACATGGTCAAGCGTCAGCTCGGCATAACAGTCTCCGCGTGGGGCGGCTTTGTCGAGCGCATGAAGGCCCTGGTTGACCACCCGGTTGACCCTGACTCGGCAGATGGACTGCTGCGGCGGGTGCTCACGTATTCCGTGCCCAATGCTGCCCCTGCGGTCAACGAGCGAGCTGTGGCCCACGTCCGCGACCTGTTCGAGGGTGGCGGGCTAGGGGCTCAGTCTGCTTCCAGTCGCGGCACGGCTTGGGGGCTACTCAATGGGATCACCGAGTACGTGGACCACCATCGTCGTGCGCGTAGCGATGATTATCGTAGGGACGCTGCCTGGTTCGGGGAGGGTGCTCGCCTCAAGCAGCGGGCCTGGGAGGAAGTGCTGGAGCTCGTCGCATGAAGCTGGCAGGGTCATGCGAGCTCGCTGAAGAGGGCGTCCAGAAGGAGCCGGGAGACGGCGAACGGGCACGGGATGACAAGGTCATTGCCCGTGCCCTAGGCATCCTTGAGCGGCGGGCAGGGCGGCCGGGCCGCCTTATGAGGGATGCGGCCACCTGCGGTGCGTTCTTTCGGCTACGTCTGGGCGGGGAGGGGCGGGAGCATTTTGAGGTGGCCTTCCTGGATACCCGCAACCGTCTCATTGCGGTGGAAAGGCTGTTCTCTGGAACAATCGACGGCGCGGTGGTGACTCCGCGCATCGTCATCCAGCGGGCGCTGGCGTTGAATGCAGCGGGGGTCATCATGGCTCACAACCATCCTAGTGGGGACCCTCAACCCTCTAAGGCCGATTGCGTCATCACGACACAGCTAAAAAGTGTGTTGCAGATGGTAGATGTCAGGTTGTTGGACCACTTCATCGTGACCGCGACTGAGTCGGTATCTTTGGCAGCCACGGGATATCTATAGCCGATGGCTGGCGGGTAGATGTGAACTATGTCTTGAGTCAGTCCAATGCCGATGCACTGAAGAGTCGGTTGAACTGGCCCACGCGCAGCACCTACAACTCGGGCGGCAGACAGGCACCGCAAGGGAACCTGGAGCTTGGCTCAATCCAGAAGTGATCCGGGACGGACGCCAAGTGCCAGTGCTATGCGCTCGATGTTGTAGATCGTCACGTTCTTCTCGCCGCGCTCGATCATGCCGACGTATGTCCTGTGGACGCCTGCGGCCTCCGCGAGCTCCTCCTGCGATAGCCCGCGCTCCTTCCTCAGTCGCCGGACATTGCCAGCGAACACGGAGACTAGCTGAGTTTCATGGGCAGCTCGAGCCATCCAGAGATGGTCTCGATTTGAATACTACTATTCGACATACTAAGATTAGCATCAATTGAACAGCCCCCCGCTGGCGCCAATCGGGCTTCTCCACGAGCTGGGCTCTATGGAGAAGTGGATCAGCGTCGTCTGCGTCAAGACTGCACATGAACACCGCGATCGAGCCAAACGGTGGTCACTGCGCAACCCCGCTACCCGCTAGCCAGAAGCCGGGCGTCAGAGTTCCGGCCTTGAACACAACCAAGGAGCAACACAGATGGGAGTCATCCTCTATAACGTACTGCTGGTCTTCTTCATTATCCCAGTGACCGTCCGCGCCTACCTCAGCTTGAAAAAAGGGAGGCATCCGCTGCCTTACTTCCAGAACAATGTGGTAGTAAACCGAATCAAGCTTGAGAAGGCGATCGGGATCGTGTCTCCCGTCATCTTCTGGGCGTTCCACATCTTCTTGCTGCTGTGGAATTTCTACATTGATGCATGGATCGGCGTAGTAGCTGTAGCGGTCTATATGCTCACGAGCTCGATGCTCTCTGCCCAGATCAAGGTAAAGAAGATCGGGGTCATCCCCGAGAACGCCGGTCCTGTGGCGAACGACAACCAAGGCTGACGGCGCTACTTGCTTGCCTCCTGCACTCCGTCATGTTTTTCGACAGAGAACGAAGGCACGACTGGCATCTAGGTGTAGAGCAGGTAAGCAAGCCCATCTTAGAAGCGCCTATGACGAAAAAACGATGGAAGGGCAGAGGCTTGCGAGGGCCATGCGTCCGTCCAGATCAAGGCCAAGCAGATTCGGGTCATCCCGATCAACCCGCTAGCGGGATGGAACAAGCGTGAGCGCTAAGAGCGGCTAGTTCCCCCGCTGGCCCTTCCATACAAACTGGATCAGAGGAATGAAAAAAAACGATAGACGAACGGAAGGCAGCCTGGGCTAGGGAACGTGCCGACGAGCTATGGGCAAGAGCCACTGCTCTTGAGGCAGACCTAAGCGGCTGCTGGCGCACCCGTTACCGCCGGCGTCGAGTGGTCGATCGGCTGGCAAGTGAGGCTGCCTACTACGAGAAAATGGCTGCAAAGCTCGGAACGCTCGAAGTTATGGATGATTCGTTGCCCTTCTAGCTCTGGCAGTGTGTGGTTAGGTCAAGCTCGCGATGGCGGTAGGGGGCAGTGGCCTCTTGCCGCCATCGCGCTACCGCTGTTTTTTCTTTTGGACGTCCCGACTCTTAGTCGCGTCTTGCAAGCTCAATAGCGCAGGGTGTCTGCCCGCCCGACAGTTGGGCAGGTGGATCTCAGGCCTGTATTGCGTTCGGCTCGAATGTTCCTGGTTTCTTCGGCGATAGCGCAGGCGGGTTCCGCTCCGCCCGCTCGGAGGATGGTCAGCACCTGAGGTGCCGCTTGAGGGTGGATGTTGCCTTCTGCGTTGCAAACTGATTTCGATTCGCTTAGGACGGGCGATAGGACCAGGAATGCTAAGTGTGTGACCTGGCTGTCGGACGCATGAGTGCCTCACTGAGACATTGCGTACTGGAACTAGTGACCATCGGCGGTCTGCGGCCGGTGTCCCGGTAGCGGTCTAAGTGCTGAGCCGGGCCCGGATGGCGCTCTCGCAGGCTGTGAGCTGATCGCACCGGAATCGGTCAGGAACCGAATCCTTGAATTTTTGAGCATGTTGTTCCGGGCTCCATACGGATCAAATGGAACCAGACAAGTGCACTGCTTGTCGGGAATCCGGCCGGACTCCTTCACATCCACATCCGAAGGTTTCCAACATGAACACGATCCAGATGCGTTCGGCGCTTTTGCCGGACTGTGGCACTGCTTTGCCCGCTGATACGGCATTCGCTCATATCCCCGAGGGCCTGCGGGACCGCCCGGTCCTGAGCCTGAAGGAGCTGCTCCGGGTGATTCCGGTCGGTCGCAGCAAGGCTTACATGCTGATGAAGGAGGATCCGTCCTTCCCCAAGGGCGTTCCGCTCTATGACGGCGAAAATTCCCCCAAGTTCTACTGGACCCACGAGGCTATCGCCTGGTTGCAGGGCCGCGCCGCCAAGGTTGGCGCCAACAAGGGAGGGCGGTGAACATGAACAGCATTACCGACGCGCTGGCTGGCATCCACACGCCTCTGGACCGGCTCCAGCACGCATTGGCTCAGGACCTGAGCCTGGGCAAGAGCAAGCTTGAGATGGACTTCCGCCAGGCCTATCCCGTGCTGGAACAGCACTTGATGCAGCGGTTGCGTAAGCGGGTGGCAATGGAGCGCTTCAATGCTGCCTACAGCTACGAACTGAACCTGGCCCAGTTCCGCAAGCTACTGAATGCGGAGCGGGAACGCCGAAAGGAGGCTGGTGACGTCGTGGCCTGCTCCGGCTGCGGACGCCCCGTCCAAGCACCGGCCGCGGCCGATGAGGGAGAGTCCGAATGACGACGACCTTTGGCCGTGTCGCCCCCCGCTATCCGCTGAACGCCTTCCTGGTGGTGTCGCGCGAGGCCGGCAACGAGATTTCCCGCAACGTTCAGGCACCGGAAGCGCTGATCGGGATGAGCCTGATCAATGCCATCTCGATGGCCTGTCAAGGACTCATCGACGTCAAGCTGCCCACAGGTCTGGTCAGGCCGGTATCGCAAAATCTGCTGATCATCGCCGAATCGGGCGAGCGCAAGTCGACCGTGTCCTCGCTGCTGTTTGCGCCGTTCCGCGATGCCGACACGGAGGCAATGGCAACTCACAAGGACAAGAAGGAAACGTATCAGGCCGAGCTGGGCGCGTGGGAGGCCAAGAACAAAGGCCTGCGCAGCGCCATCGTGCGAGCGGTCAGCCGTGGTCACGACAGTGACGAGCTGGAGGCTCGCTTGTTGGAACACGGTCGCTGCAAGCCGGTCGAACCCCGCCTGCGCTACTTCATGCGGCAGGAGATCACCGGCAAAGCCATCACCGAGGCGCTGGTAGGTGATGGGGAGTCGATCGCAATCAGCACCGATGAAGGGCACGTTCTGTTTCGAAGCGAGGCCATGTCGCACTTGGGCCTGTTGAATCGCCTATGGGACTCCCCGGGCGTACTGATGCGTGAGCGAGCAGACGAGAATCTGCTGGCCATGAATCCGCGCGTGTCGGTCAGCATCATGACCCAGCACGAACCGCTGAAGGCGTTCTTGGACCGTAAGGGTTCGGTTGCGAAAGGCAGCGGCCACTGGGCGCGTTACCTGGTGGGCTGGCCGCAATCGAACATGGGGTTCCGCCAAGTGAGTGGCGAGGAGCCAACCTGGGAGCATCTGCCGCTGTTCCAGCGGCGGATTCGTGTGCTGCTGGATCGTTACCGGACGAAGATCGAATCGGGGATGATCGAGCGCGAACTGATCGAGTTCAGTCTGGATGCGAAGAGTCGTTGGGTGGAGCTGGCGCGGGAGACTGAGCGCCTGTTGCGTCAGGGTGAGTACCTGAGTGACATCAATGACTTCGCCGCCAAGGTAATGGAGATTCTGGCGCGGCTGGCAGCGGCGATGCACTACTTTGCTGAAGAGATTGGCCCGATCTCAGTCGATACGCTCAATCGGGCCTTTGAGATCGTCAAGTGGCACGAGAGCGAGTACAAGTACCTGTTCTCACCCGAAACCGCTGCGCCACAGGACCTGGTTGATGCCCGGGCCCTCGCTCACTACCTCAAGGCGCGGTTCTGGGGCGGTCCGTTGTCTGACACTTGGGCGCCGCGGAACCAGGTGTTGCGTAATGGACCCGTACGGAATCGCGTTCGCCTGACCGCTGCCTTGGACCTGCTCCAGCTGCGTGGGGCGATACGCATCGGGATGGGGTATAAGGACCGAAAGTGCTATCTGCAGTTGATCAACTACTTTTTTAACCAGCAGCAGATGGCGTTGTAAGGCAGAAGACGGCAGGGGAGACGGACGCATCCGTCTCCCCTGGGCCTGCGTAGGCCGCTTTTTCTTTCTGCAGTCGGGCCAAGACCTGAGCGATTCTGCGACAAAATCGCAGAATCGCTATTGTTCAACAGGGGCGGGCGGGGGGGCGGCTTCATGGCCAGCCCGATACGCCACGTACTGGGCCTTCTCCCCATCGGCCATCTCCTTGACCAACAGCGGGCCCAGGTGGCGCTCCGCTCGCCGGTCCAGCCCCTGGTCCCGAAGGCTGCGGTGGTCGACTCTGGTGCCGTGCCCGTACTCAGCCAGCATCTCATTCTGGGTGTCGGCCACTAGCTTACGCCTGGCCGTGACCTCCTGCCGCAGCTCCATGGGGCTCTTGCCCCCGCTGTCCTTCCTGCATCCGCCTTCAGCCGGGTGGATAGGGTTGTAGCGCGAGAAGGTTCGATCTGGAGCACGTTCGATGCCATCCGGGACGCGGTCCGAACACATCAGGTGTACATGCGGGTTCTCGATGTGGCCTAGGGCGCCTTCTGGCGCATGGATCGCGTACTGGTACGGTTTGGTTCCGGCCAGTCGCTGAGCAAGGCGTTCTGCCAGCTCAATCAGTTGGGGTTTGGTCAGTTCGCTGGGCAGTGCGATCTCATGCTCGCGATAGGCCGCGCCATTGGCGCGCTCATGGCGATCAGCCATGCTCCAAAACGCTTTGGGATCGCCCTGGGCCCAAGTCGGTAGATTGCCGTGACTGGCGTGGACCAGGTCCTCCCGTTCGCTGTACGATCCTTCTCGCAGGATGTACCCGCCGTGTCTGCGAGCGGTGCCCTTCTTGCCGCTTTTGATGCTGTAGTGGAAGCTTGCCATTGGTGTGTCACCCTTTCTCTATGCGTGAACGAAAAAGGCCGACAAGATTGCCCTTGTCGGCCTGTGGGAAGTCGGGTGGTTCGTTAGCGAACTTGGTGTGCTAGAGAAACGGTAAGTGCGCGTGCTACAGCCCCCTGTATGAATTGCTCTACAGTGAGCCCGTTACACGCCCATTCCGATTACTTCTACTTCTGCTCTGAACTGAGCCTTCTATAGCGGCGCTGCTCTACCAGCGCCTCCTAGTAAGAATGCCTCTCTATCACTACCAGCTGCGATCCCATCACTTCCATATACATAGGGCTGGTGGTTTAAGAAATTACTGATTTAGTCGGTAGTGACTTAGCGCCAGGTCCTTGGCTAGATTCAGGCGGTAGAAGTCCAGCGTGGTCAGGCCGGTCGTGATTGCGGCTACGTCCTTCAGGTCCAGCACCGACTGGTACGCACCTAGTACTGCCACTTGGTAGTCCATCCAAGCACGGTAACTACCGATAGTGCCTGTGAACGCCGCTCGGTACTCATAGAACCGATCCAGGTAGATCTGCATCACGCCTTGATGCTGATAAGGCTGCTCATCACTCAGGCCCTTGTCGAACAGACGCTGGGGGTTCTTGCCTTGATCGGTCTGTCCGTGCCAGTACGGCTTGTAGTCGCCTCCGTTCTCTTGCTGATAGCGGAACGAGCAGAATGCAGCCACTACGTCGTACACGGACAGTATCGTAGCGTCTGGGTCAGTGCAGTCGAACGAACGATAGGCATACGAGATCAGCAGCGGTCTGATGCGATCGCTGTGTGCCTGGAGCTGCCTGACGGTCGTTGGGATGCCGGTAGCCTTATGGACCAGCGCGCGCACCTCCTCCGGGTGCTCTAGGAGTAGATGGTGGGACGTATTGACCGAGAAAACCCGGCTAGCCGGCCCATGGTGATGCTGGGCGCCATGGGCCGCTACCTCGCAGAAGCGCTCTGCCTCGTCTTGGATGCTTCCGATCCCACCGCAGATGCGTGTCGCCTCCAGCTGCTTAGGGTAGTGTTGGATGAAGTGTCGGAAGGGTAGGGTCTGCAGATAGGTGTACATGGCCTCATTGGCAGGAGCAGTCTTTCCCTCGCTCAATTCAACACGGAACTGATCCATCGGTGCCACCAGCGAGCTGAATGCACGCACGAGGAGTGTCTCGTCCGTACCGAATGCTTCCCGCAGGATCAGGGACACTTCGTCGTTCGTGCGCTCCACATGCAGGAGAAGTTCTTCTGCAATAGAGTGCTTGTCCCGGCGGCGTAGCATCTGTTGCTGCATACGTATGCGGGATGGGTCGATCTCCAGCGCGAGCGATTCACAGAGCTTCTCGATCAGCGCCGAGGCGTCTGCGTCCCTTGGGATCGTGGTGACGCCGCTGAACTCCATAGTGGCTTCGTCAACCGTCTCTGGTGGCGTCAGCAAGCGAAGGACATTCCTGTTGCTATCCAGATCGGTCAGGAAGAGGAGTCTGACGGTCTTAAGAACAGACATCGGAAGCTGCTTGTCGTTGGCAGCTATGTCAACGCCAATCGACTTCTGCAGGAAGTCCAGCGTCCGCTTCAGCGTCCTTGAGGTAATTTGCTCTGCATTGAGCTTCTGGACCTCGGCTTCCAGGTGCTTGACGAGCTCACCCAGGGTGGCAGTCGCGACTGGACCAATGGGGAAGAACTGGAATGGATGACTCTTGGCCGGCGGCGTTTGGGTTGCTTCTGGTGTCATATTGAAATCGTAAGGAGTGATCGTGGTGGCTCTCTTTGGAGAGCCTCGGCAGTTTCACATGCCCTTGTGCTGCGTTCCAGACTGACGCCGCTGTAGCCCGCCAATGTCTTTGAACGCAGGCTATCGCTTTGAGGTGCCCCACGGAAGATGGCGCCAAACAAGGCACGAGAGCGCCCCAATGGGGACCCCTTGGGGAGAGGGGGCATGAGACTGCCGCCGCTGGCACCGGGCTTGAGCCGGCTTCTCAGTGAGACCGGACACCTACACAAGTGGGCTAAACGCGGCAGCTGCGAGAGGTCACACTGAGATCGTGGCGCTACTCTTGACCGCTCTTGAACATGTGGGCAAACCCCGACGGTGCGGGCACCGCGCGATAGTGGACGCGGCGGCGGCCGGCTATGAAGATGTGGTGGCGCGGCTGACTTGCTTCGTCGATAGGGATGCATGCACCCATGCACCCATGCACCCATGCACTCGCTGCGGCGCTCGAAGCGGGCCATCCGCAATGCGCCGCCGTGCTTGCAGCTCATGCAGATCTACTGAGCGTTAAGCAGCGGGTGCGAGCCACGGAGGCTGGGGCAATGTTGGAGGTCATCATTGCAAAGCCGAATGCCGACGTGGAACGGGACGAAATAGCAGAGAGCACGCCAACAATGCTTGAGCGAAATATGCCACTGACCAGGCTGTAATACCAACCTCCCACCGAGGTTTGCTGACTTCGATGTAGGGCTTTTCCAGCCAAGCCGACAAAGAGCTGATGCTTGCTTCTCAGGAGCACCTTACGGTTATGCGTCGGAATCAACGATCCGGAGGGGGCATGGCGTGTCTCCGAGGTCTCTATCAGCTTCCTCCGCATCATGGCGTGCTTCCTGTGTCGGTCAGGGAGCGAGCGGGCAACTGGGTAGTTCACACGCCACGAATCCCTAACGGCCTCTCTTTCCCACGCAAGCTGTTCTTTATGTTCTCGCGGGGTGAGGATTCAACGCAGTGCGGTATTATCGCCATGACAGAAGGAGAATTTACGTGGCGGTACCGCAGAACAAGCAAGAGTTGCTGGATGCAATTTGCACGACATATCTGAAGCTGGCTGCTGACCTTGCAAGCGTGCCACCTGAGCGTGCTCACGAGATGACACTGGAAGGGCATGCGCAAGGAACGCAGATGAGCGTGTCCGATCTGGTGGCCTATTTGATTGGCTGGAATCTATTGGTGCTGAAATGGTCCGAAGGCAAAGCCAAGGGACTGCCGGTCGATTTCCCTGAAACCGGCTACAAGTGGAACGAGTTGGGTAGGTTGGCAGATAAATTCTATGTCGACCATGCCGGCATTGCCTACGCAGATTTGCTCCGGCAGTTCGCTGATGTGCAGGGATTAATCGTGGCGTTGGTGGAGCGGGGGACCGACGCCTCGCTGTACGTTACGCTTTGGTATGAGAAATAGACTCAGGGCCGGATGATCCAGTTGAACACATCATCGCCCTATGTTAATGCGCGGGGGCGACTGCGCAAATGGAAGAAGGTCAACGGTATAGCTTGACGGAGATTCGCTGCATGTTGTCCTCCCGTGAGCAGTTCAGCGTGTCGGCTTAGCTCGCCGCGTGCGAGGCCTGTGCAGCAAAGCGGGCGCGCGCAGGGTCGGCCGGCTCGACCAACCAGCGCTGCTGCACAAGGACTACGTCGTGCTGGGTAGATGAAGCCAACTCAGCGTCACGTGCTGCCTTCGCAGTCCGGGAAACAAGGAGGTAGCGGAGGGCCGGGCACGCCTTGCGGACGAAGCTGCTAGCGAGTGGTGAAGAGCCGTCGGCGCGGCATTGGTCGCCGGCATTGCCCCTGAGCTCGCCATTGCGTTGCGCCTAACCTGGTCCCACTGACGCAACGATGTCCATGACGGTCTTGCACTAGCGCCAGCAGGCGAGGTCAATGCTCCCACGGCGCGTTCTGCCAGCGCCTCAATAGGAAATCGCTGAATGCGGTCAGCCTGCGCGGCACAGGCTCTCGCCGCGCCCGCACGATGCTGATCTTCGAGGGCGTGGCTTCCCAGTCCGGCAACACGCGCACCAGCCGTCCGTCGCGCAACTCCTCGTAGATGTCCCAGGTCTCGCGCAGCGAGATGCCCAGCCCGGCCACGCACCACGCATGCAGCACGTCGCCGTTGTCGCTGCACAGCGTTCCGCTGACCGCGACAGGCTTCTCCCGGCGGCCCTTGCGCAGCGGCCAGATGCTTTGCAGAAGGCCTGGATAGGCGAACACCAGGCAGTTGTGCCGTTCCAGTTCTTCCGGCTGCGCGGGACTGCCATGCGCTTTCAGGTAGACGGGAGACGCCGCCAGGATGCGCCGGTTGTCGGCCACGCGCCGCGCCACCAGGCGCGAATCGGCCAACTCGCCCATGCGGATCGCCAGGTCGAGGTCGCCGCTATACAGATCCTGCACCTGATCAGACAGGCGCAGGTCGAAACCGACCCTGGGATGCAGGCGGCAGAAATCGTGGATCGCCGGGGCCACGAACTTGCGCCCGAACGGCGTGGGCGCCGTCAGGCGGATAGTGCCGCTCAGTTCCTGGCTGCCGCCGGTTGCCAGTTCCTGCATTTCTTCCAGCACCGCCAGGGCCACCCGCGCGCGCTCGGCGATGGCGCGGCCTTCGCCGGTGATGCGCAGGTTGCGGGTGTTGCGCTCGAACAGCGTGGTGCCCAGCGCCTGTTCCAGCCGGGCGATCCCGTCTTGGGCGCGAGATGCAGGTCGCGTGCGGCGGCGGAAAAGCTTTGGCGCTCCAGCACATGCACGAACACCGCCAAGTCATCGAGGTTGCGCAGGGCCATTTGGGTCATTTCGGGGAAAGTGTTTGTCTATTTTGGTCATGTAAAGGATATACCGGATTCACCAGAATGAGGTTCCTTACTTCGCATGCCGCAACGCGCACGCCTCCGCCGGAGGCGCTCGGCGGTGTGCTCGACTCGTATGCAGGAGCCTTTCAATGACCCAACGCATTCTTTTCGTCCTGACCAGCCACGACCGCAAGGGACCAGCCGGCGCCGCCGACGCCGCGCCCAGCGGTTTCTATCTGTCCGAGGTCACGCACCCGCATCAAGTGCTGGCCGACGCCGGTTATGCCGTCGATTTCGTCAGCCCCAAGGGCGGCAAGACGCACGTCGATGGACTCGACCTGGACGATCCGATCAATGCCGCGTTCTGGAACGATACGGCGTTGCGCAGTGCCACCGAGCACACCTTGGCGCCCGCGCAGGTCGATCCCGATGCCTACGCCGCGGTCTTCTACGCCGGTGGCCACGCGACGATGTGGGACTTCCCCGACAACGCCGAACTGTCGGCCATCGCGGCGCTTATCTACGAGCGTGGCGGCGTGGTCGCGGCGGTCTGCCACGGCCCGGCCGGGCTGGTGAACCTCAAGTTGTCCGATGGCGGCTATCTGGTCGCAGGCAAGGACGTATCGGCCTTCACCAACAACGAGGAACGCGCGGTCGGCCTTTACGACACCGTGCCGTTCCTGCTGGCCGATGCCTTGCAGGAACGCGGCGCCCGGCATGTGCCCGCGCCGAACTTCCTAGAGCAGGTGGTGGTGAGCGAACGGTTGGTGACGGGCCAGAACCCGGCTTCAGCCAAGGGTGTAGGCGAAGCGATGCTGCCGCTGCTGGCGATCTCTCAGGATCGGGTCTGAGCCATGAACGAGCGCATGCCTTTTGTCATCTATGTGTTCGCACTTTGTGCGTTCGCCCTGGGCTTTACCGAGTTCGTCACCATCGGGCTGGTGTCCACCATTTCCGCTCACCTGCATGCCAGCGTCGCGCAGGTCGGCACGGCGGTCACAGCTTATGCGCTGGGCGCTGTTATCGGTGCGCCGGGCCTGACGGCGCTCGCCACTCGCTGGCCGCGCAAGCGGCTGCTGCTGGTGGCGATGGGCCTGTTCACGCTGGGCAATGCGGTGGTCAGCCTGTCCGATGCACTGACGCCCATGTTGGTGGCCCGTTTCGCGTCGGGCCTGGGACATGGGGTATTTCTCGCCGTAGCGTCCAGCGTGGCAACCCAACTGGCGGGCCGGCATCGGGCCGGTGCGGCGGTGGCCGTGGTGTTTGGCGGCTTGACTCTGGCCCTGGCGCTGGGCGTACCGCTCGGCACCTACTTGGGCAGCGTGTTGAGCTGGCAGGTCATCTTCATGGCCGTAGCCGCGAGCGGCGCCATCGGCTTCCTGGGCCTGCTGGTCCTGATGCCCACGGATCGGGACCAGCAGGCCCAGGCAAACGCAATGGATGGTCTCAACGCGATGTTCAATCCGCGTCTGCTGGCCGGAGCCGGCATCACTGTGTTGGCCTATGCCGGGTCGTTCGCGCTCTACACCTACATTTCGCCGATTCTGCTGCAAGTGACGCACGTTAGCGAAAGCACGGCCAGCCTGTTGATGCTGGGCTACGGCGTGATGGCGGCCATCGGCAATGTGTGGGGCGGGCGGCTGACCGACCGCAAGGGTGCGGACTTCGCGGTGATGACCGTGCTGGTCGGCCTGGCCGTGGTGCTGTTGGCGATCTGGGCATCGGCCCCATCGTTGCCGTTGATGGTGTTACTGACGGGCCTGCTGGGCGCGCTGACCTATGCGGCGGTGCCAGCCTTGCAGGCGCGGGTGATCGGGTTGTCGCATATCCACGCGCCGCAGGCACCGGCAGTGGCGGCTGGGCTGAACATCGCCGGCTTCAATGGCGGTATCGCGCTGGGTTCGCTGCTGGGCGGTGCCAGCTTGGAGGCGATGGGGCTGACTAGCACGGCGTGGGTGGGTGCGGTTGCCGTTGGCTTGGGGATCCTTTCGATGCTCTGGCAGATGCGGCGTCCGGCATTTCAGGTTGAAAGACTTGTGACCTGATCATTCCGCTGGCACCGGTTCGTGCCGGCGGGCGGCGCAGGCATCTATCGCGGCAGGCGCCACAAATGGGGCGATGTTTATGGGAGAGCTCATGGCGCGAGCCCTCATTTTCCGGTGCGAGTTGTGAGAGCCGAAGCCGAGCTTTCCTTCATTGGGCTGTTTTTCTGGATTATCTATCCAGTCAGACGCGGATTATCGCTTGGCAGGAGCCGCCTAAGCTCAACTCTCCGTGATTCGTGAAGGAGATTTTCCATGGCAGACCATTCCATCCGGGGCAAGGTTGTCCTCATCGCCGGCGGCGCCAAGAACCTCGGCGGCCTGATCGCCCGCGACCTGGCCGCGCAGGGCGCCAAGGCCGTGGTGATCCACTACAACAGCCCCGCATCCAAGGCCGATGCCGACGCCACCGTCGCCGCGGTGCAGGCCAGTGGTGCGCAGGCCGTAGCACTGCAGGGAGACCTGACGACGGCTGGCGCGGTCGAGAAGCTCTTCGACGACGCTATCGCTGCCGTTGGCAAGCCCGACATTGCGATCAACACCGTCGGCAAGGTGCTCAAGAAGTCCATGGCCGAGATCAGCGAGGCCGAGTACGACGAGATGACAGCGGTCAATTCCAAGACCGCATTCTTCTTCCTTAAGGAGGCCGGCAGAAACCTCAATGACAACGGCAAGATCTGTACGATCGTGACCTCGCTGCTGGGCGCCTTCACGCCGTTCTATGCCGCCTACGCAGGCACAAAGGCGCCGGTGGAGCATTTCACCCGGGCCGCCTCCAAGGAGTTCGGTGCGCGCGGCATCTCGGTCACGGCCATCGGCCCGGGCCCGATGGACACGCCCTTCTTCTATCCGGCCGAGGGCGCCGATGCGGTGGCCTACCACAAGACGGCCGCGGCGCTTTCGCCCTTCAGCAAGACCGGCCTGACCGACATCGAGGATGTCGTGCCCTTTATCCGCCACCTGGTGAGCGACGGCTGGTGGATCACCGGGCAGACCATCCTCATCAACGGTGGATACACCACCAAGTAGGCATCCATGCCCGCCGCCGGGGCCGAAGCCCAGGCGGTAGTTGAACTTTGGAGGGCACAGCCATGCCAGCGTCCGACCTGAAAGTTGAAACCCGCATCGGCGTGAAGCGCAAGCCGCGCCGTATCCTGTCGATCGTCTCCAATACCGCCCAGCTGAAGGGCTTTGCGGTGGGCTTCTTTGGCGAAGAGATGACCCGCGCCTTCCTGATGTTCACAGAAGCCGGGCATCGGGTGGACCTGGCGTCTCCGGAAGGCGGTGAGGTCATGATCGACACGCACAGCGACCCGCGCACCCCCGGCGGCCCCTACGCCGACGACCTGGTCACTCTGGGCTTCGTCCATCACGCCGGGTTTGGCCCGCTGCTCGGGCAGACGCTGCCGATCAGTGCGGTGAACGTGGACGACTACGACGCGGTGTGGGTTGCCGGCGGGGGAGGGCCGCTGCTCACCTTCAAGGACGCCCCGGCGTTCCACGCGCTGATCGCCGACTTCTACGAGAAGGGGAAGGTCGTCGCCTTGATCTGCCACGGCGCTTGCCTCCTGCTCTGGACGCGGCTGTCCGATGGCAGGTTGCTGGCCGAAGGCAAGACCTGGACCGGCTTCAGCGACGAGGAGGAGGACGAGGTAAACAAGGCCTTTGGCATGACCCTGAACGACTACACCATCCAGGGCGAAGCCGCCCGGATCCAGGGCACCACCTACCGCTGCCGGGGCGCGAACGAACCGTTTGCGATCCGCGATGGGCGCTTGATCACCGGGCAGCAGCAGTACAGCAGTGGGCTCACCGCCGAGCTGGTGCTCGATGCCCTGGACGAGTAGGGTCTTTGGGCATGGCTGGCACCGGCATGGGCGGCGCCGTCGGTCTTCTTTGGTGGGTTGCGCGGTCAACAGGAAACAGAGGAGAGGGGGCATGCACGTACTGATGGTGATGGCCGCTGGACTGCTCCTGCTGGGCGTATTCGTCCTGTTCGGCTGGCTCTGGGGCGCGAACGCGGCAGGCATGGTGTTGGCGGCCAAGGTCTTCGTGCCGGCCTGGCTGGTCGTGGCCGGTGTCAATATGTGGGTGGGCGTGGCGCATGCCGGTTACAGCGTGCGCGATGAGCTTCCGATCCTGCTGCTGGTCTTCGCGGTCCCTGCGGTTGTTGCCGGCCTCATCGTCTGGCGCCTTTCGCATTCATGAAGAACAGGATGACAGCCATGTCCAGCCGGCCCGGTTCGGAGCATCCGTTACTCCGCCATCGCGATGGCCACCACGCGCGGGTGACCTACGAAGAGCTGTTCTTTGATCTGGTCTACGTCTTTGCGGTGACCCAGCTCAGCCACGAACTGCTGCACAACCTCACCGGCGTCGGCGTGCTCGAGACGCTCATCCTGTGGTTCGCGGTCTGGCTGGGGTGGCAGTACGCCTGCTGGGTGACCAACTGGTTCGATCCGGAAACACCACGCATCCGCGGCATGATGTTCGTGACCATGCTGCTCGGGCTGGTCATGGCGGCCAGCATCCCGATGGCATTCTCCGATCGGGGGCTGATGTTCGCCGGCGCCTACGTGGCGATGCAGGTCGGAAGAACGGCTTTCATCGCGCTGCAATTGCGCGGCGGGCATCCGCTGGCGCCAAACTACCACCGCATGCTGGGCTGGGTGTCGATCTCGGCGGTGTTCTGGATCGCCGGGGCACTGGCGCAGCATGAGGCGCGTGCGCTGTTATGGCTGGTCGCCGTTCTTTGCGAATACGTCTCGCCCATGTTCGGCTTTGCCCTGCCGGGGATGGGCCGTTCGCGCACGCAGGAATGGACCATCGAGGGCGGCCACCTGGCCGAACGATGCCAGCTGTTCGTGATTGTGGCGCTGGGCGAGACGGTGCTCGCCAGCGGCGCCACCCTTGCCGCTGCGGCCACCTGGGATGTACCGGTGGTGCTGGCGCTGCTGGCCACCTTCATCGGCACATTGGCCATGTGGTGGCTGTATTTCGGCACGTCGAGCAAGGACGCGACGGCTGCCATCACACGCTCGGACGACCCCGGACGCATCGGCGCCTATTTCCATTACGTGCATGCCATCCTGATTGCTGGGGTCATCGCCTCGGCGGTCGGCAACGACCTGGTGCTCGCCCATCCCCATGCCCGTCCCGGCCTGGCGCAGACGGCCATCCTGCTTGCAGGGCCGGCGATTTACCTGCTGGGCAGCGCCATCTACAACCGGGTGGTCTATGGCGTGGTGCCGGCGTCGCACCTGGCCGGCGTGCTGATGTTGCTGGCCTTGGTGCCGGTGGCATGGGTCGTGGATTTGCTGGTCATGGGCTGGCTGACCACCCTGGTCGTGCTGGTGGTGAGTTTCTGGGAGGGGCGCCTGCTGCGGGAGCGTCGCCGCAACGACAGGGGATGAAGCGTTTCCCGTAGGGCGGGTTCCCGGCGCGAGCGGGTTTTGTGGGAAAGGATGAATGGACAAACTCGATCAGTACCGCATCTTCGTTCAGGTTGCCGAGATGGGGAGTTTCATCAAGGCCGCCCATGCGCTGGAGGTACCGCGCGCGTCGGTATCGGCGGCGGTGCAGCAACTCGAATCGGCCATGGGCACGCGCCTGCTGCACCGGACGACGCGGCAGGTGCGGCTCACTGCCGATGGCGTGCAGTTGCTGGAGCGGGTACGCCTGTTCCTCTGCGACGCCGAAGACATCGAGCAGCTGTTTCATGCCAGTCAGCGCAGGATCTCCGGACGGCTCAACGTGGACGTGCCCAGCCGCATCGCGCGCCGGCTGATCGCCCCCGCGCTGGCAGGATTTCTGCGCCGCTATCCCGGCCTCCAGTTGGCATTGGGCTCGACCGACCGTGCGATCGATCTGGTGCACGAAGGGGTTGACTGCGCCGTGCGGATCGGCGCGCTGCACGACAGCAGTCTGGTCGCTCGTCCGCTGGGGCATATCGCCCTGATCAACTGCGCCAGCCCGGGCTACCTGCGTGAGCATGGCGTGCCGGCCGGGCCGGATGATCTGCTCCAGGGCCACCTGTCGGTGGGCTATGCCTCGCCTTCCACCGGGCGGGAGCTTCCCTGGGACTACGTTGTGTCGGGCCAGGAACGGCTGGTCGCCGTACCCAGCCGGGTGATCGTCAACAACGCCGAAAGCTACATCGCCTGCTGCGTGGCGGGGACGGGATTGATCCAGATTCCCCGGTTTGATGTCCAGCACCTAATCGACAGGGGCGAACTTGTGGAAGTCATGCCCGGCTTTCGCGCCGCGCCCATGCAGGTATCGCTTGTCTACCCCAACCGCAGGCAGCGTTCGCGCCGGCTCAACGCGTTCATCGAATGGTTCGAGGCACTGGTGCGACCTCACCTGGACCTGTGAGACGGGCGAAGGCCGGGAGGCAAGTGTCGGTGCCAACCTTGACCGGCTGTGGGCGCAGTAGCGATGGCGGCGTTGAAGGCCGCGCGTGGCGTTGATACCGCCTGCCGACACTATGCTTCCCTCGCGCGACAGCACGGGCTGACCGTGATGATGACCAACGGGGTGGGCCCGGCCGATGACTTCATAATGGCCGGTCGCTCCGCTGTTTGGCGCGACGGCGGCGCATTGGCATGTGCCGCCGATGCCGGGAACGACGCCGTGGTGGTGTACGACCTGGCAACGCGAAGCGGCGAGGTACTGGTGCTTGCTGATCCTACGGCGTCGACTCGATCCCCCTGAAACTATGTCTCCGTCATGACGTCAGGCGTGCCCGCGCGATTGAGCATCGACGTGGCGCGTGGGGCGGAACGGCCAGTGGTGATTCGCCTGCGGGTTGTCTGAAATGGAGCACGGGTTCAGGGGTGGGATTCCATGCGGCGGTGGTGAATCCCTGGGCGCGAGCGGCAGGAAACGAGCCAGCAGTTCATCCACGGTGGCCCGGATCTTTGGCGCGAGGTCGCGGGTCGTTGGCCACATGGCTTGTATTGGCGTTCCTGGTACGCCCTGGGGTGCCAGGACGCGATCAGCGCGCCGCTGCCAAGTGCCAATACCCAGCCCATCGATCGCCGCCATTCGCAGCGCCTCCCCTTCACTGATGGTATGTCGGCCGTCGATTACCACAGTGGTCGTGACGGCCGTTTCCCCCGGCAGCGTCCAAGGCACGACGCCCCCTTCGCCTGCGAAGGTGAGGCAGTCGTGGGCGGCGAGATCGGCCGCACATGCGGGGGAGCCGCGTTCTGCAAGGTAGGCAGGCAACGCGCAGGTCACCACGCGCTGATGCCCCAGGCACCTAGACGACAGGAAGGCGCTGTTGCCTGGCTCGCCCAACCGCACCACCATATCGATGCCGTCGTCTAGAAGATCGACCGCACGATCGGATAGTCGTATGTCCAGGCGAAGTAGGGGATGCTGCTTTGTCATTTCGAGCAGTCGCGGCAGGACCCACCGCCTCCCGAAACTCACCGGCAGGCTGATCAGCAGTAGAGAGGAGTGGCTGCTTTCCCCAGCCGATAACGAGGATCAAGGCAGCGCGTAGGCGATGACGTAGTCACCGCGCGCTGCCGCGTTGCGCGAACCTCCAGCGGTGACCACAACATATTGCCTTCCGGTCTTGGGCGATCTGTAGGTCATCGGAGCCGCCTGTCCGCCAACCGGAAGACGACCCTTCCAGAGTTCACGCCCTGTTCGACTATCGAGCGCGCGAAGGTAGGCGTCCGAAGTGCCTGAATAGAATAACAGTCCACTCGCTGTCACGATCGGTCCGCCGAGCGTCGGCATCCCGATTGGTATCGGCAGTCCTGCCTTGATCCCCAGGGGGCCCATATCTCGCACGGTGCCTATGGGCGTCTGCCAGCGTATCGTCCCTGCCGCCAAATCGATAGCCGTCATCGTTCCAAACGGCGGCGCGACGCACGGGACTTGCAGGGCCGACATGAACATTTCCACGGTCAAGCCGTAAGGCGTGCCGAACTGGGCCTGCAATCCAGACTCGGGGCCACCTGCCTTGGAGGGGTCAACGTCCTTACGAGGAATGAGCCGCGCGATCGAAGGCAGGCGGATATCGTTTATGAAGATCGTGCCTGTGTTGGGCTCGTAGGCGCCGCTTCCCCAGTTCATCCCACCGATTACCCCGGGCGACTGCAGCGTCGGCTGGGTTGAGATGGGGGTAAACATTCCGTCGTACCGCAAGCCTCGAAAGCGAATCCGGCAAAGCATCTGGTCAATCGGCGTGGCTCCCCACATGTCCGCTTCGCGAAGGTGTCCATTTCCAATCAGCGGCATGCCGGTCGACATGGGCTGCGTAGGCGAGAAGCGCTCACCGACGATGTCTGTGGGACCAGGAGGAACAGGAACCTCCCGAACTTCCTTCACGGGCCTTCCGGTATCGCGGTCAAGTACAAAGAGGTTCCCGGTCTTGGTGGGAACGACGACCGCCGCAATAGAGCGTCCGCCGCCCTGAGGAACATCGACGAGCATCGGCTGCGACGGCAGATCGTAGTCCCAAAGGTCGTGGTGAACCGTTTGGAACTTCCAGCGCAGCGTACCGTCGGCAATGTTCAAAGCGACCAGCGATGAGGAGAATTGCTCTGCCTGCGGCGTGCGGTTTCCGCCCCAGAAATCGGGAGTGGCGTTGCCCATAGGAACGAAGACGAGACCGCGCTGGGCGTCGAAGGAAAGCGTGGACCAGGCGTTCGGCGTTCCGCGAATGAACGCATCGGTCCCTCGGGCTGCATCAACGGATGAGATCTCAGGCCGCCCAAGATCCCATGCCCATTTGAGATCGCCGGTGACAGCATCGTAAGCCCTGATGACGCCGCTGGGCTCGCCGAGTTCGTAGTTGTCCAAGACCCGGCCGCCGAGGACGATCAGGCCATCGGCGACAAGAGGAGCCGATGTCTGCGTGTAAAAGCCGGGTTTGATCTCACCCATCCGGCGGCCCAGACTCACGACTCCGCCTGCGCCGAAACTTTCTACAGGCCGCCCGGTCAAGGGATCCAACTGGAATAGTCGAGCATCGATCGTGGTCAGTACGATCCGCGCGCGTCCCCCACCTTGCTCGGCCGACACATATCCGAGCCCACGGCACCGTTGCCAGTCCGGCGCCTGGGCGTGGGGATCGAACCGCCAGCGCTCATGGCCGCTATCCGCATCCAGTGCAATCACGATGTTGCGGGGCGTGCACACGAAAAGAGTGTCACCAATTTGCAGGGGTGTATTCTGGAACTCCGCGCCAACGCCGCCTTCCGCAATATCCCCTGTGCGATAAGTCCAAGCGATCTTGAGATGCTCGACATTGGCCGGCGTGATCGCCTGAAGGGCTGAGAAGCGAGTGCCCGCGCTGTCCTTGCCCCAATGGCTCCAGTCGCCCCCGCCAAATGTGTTTACGGACACACGGTCTGTGGGAGCGCCATCTGCGAACTGGCCGTGTGTGACAAACATACCTCCGAGCAACGCCACGACCGCGATCGAAGACAGGATTGCCCCCGCTGCCGCGGTTTTGCGGCCTTCACCACCGACCAAATAGGCCAAGAGCGCAAAAAGTGGGGCGAGCGCAACAAAGAGAAAGGTGCGGGAAAAGAATGGCCAGAAGGCCAGCCCCGCGTCTGCGACCGCCCACACGACGGTTGCAACCAAGGCTGCGAAGTATACCCAGCTGCCTGTTCTGGGCGTTCTTGACGTAACGAACGCGCAAACAACCAGAACAAGGCCTATCAGCGCAAAATAGGCACTTCCTCCCAACAACAGGAGTCTCGCGCCACCCAGCAGAAACACGAGACCGAGGATGGCTATGATCGCCACCAAGGCCCACTTCAACAGCTTTACGAACACCGGCCATCCCTTCATATAGAGTAGAGAGATGATGGTGAGCCGAACGACTATCCGGATCAATGTGCTTATCCGTATGCGCCGATAAGAGGAAAATATGAACTATGGAATTTAGGCACTTACGGAGCTTTCTTGCTGTCGCGCGTCATCTGCATTTCGGCGATGCGGCTGTCGACCTAGGGATCGCCCAGCCCGCATTAAGTCTCCAGATAAAAGAGCTGGAGGCTGACTTGGGTGTGGCGCTGTTTCAACGGACATCACGCCGGGTGACAATCACTGCGGCGGGAGAGGTGTTCGAACAGGAGACTTTAAGCCTCCTAAACCACCTGCGAGCCGCGTCTGAAGCGGCGCGTAGGGCGGGGAACGGGACCAGCGGTGTTCTGCGGCTAGGCCTGACAGGCGCGCCGATAAACCTCGCTCTTACAAGAGCTTTCCGGAGCTTCGAACAGCTTAATCCGGCAGTTTCCATCGTCAGCCGCAGCCTGCCGCCCTCTGAGCAGGTGCTCTCCCTAGAGCGCGGCTTGATTGATATCGCCTATGTGCTTTCGACCGGTGTTGAATTAAATGAAGGTCTGAACTTCAAAGTTGTCGAGGAATGGCGCTGGTTTCTGGCGACACCAGACAGCCCGCACTGGCTCGAACGCAAAACCGTCCACGTTCAGGACATCAAGGACGAATTGTTCGTCATGTACACTTCTCGACCGGCCGAGCCGAACGCTTACGCGCTGCTGCAGGGTGTTCTTGGCTACCTCCCGCGACGGATCAGTTTTGTACACACCGCGTTTGATGCGTTGTCGATGGCGGTCCTTGGGTCTGGGATCGCCATTATTCCAGAAGCTGTGACATCCTTCAGACTACCGGGACTGCGAGTGCTCCCGTTGGAGGGCGCAAAGGTCACCGGGAAAACACTTCTTGCTTGGCACTCAGGATATTTATCGCCGGTGGGTGAGGCTTGTCTTGACCACCTTCGCCAGTATCTCTTCGACGATCTAGGAGATCAGCAGGGGCTCTTGCGGTAATTCCGGAAGTTCGGCCGAGGACGACGGCACTTGAGCACTGGAACCGGCTCCATGAATTTGTGGCAATACTTCTTCAGCGTCGGCGCCTTACGGGCGGCGTTCTTGGTCGCGTTCGGGTCGCCGCCCGGGCGCACGCCGGACCCACAAGCACAGCCTCAGATGAGTATTCGCGAAGGAATACAGCGCAAGGTCAGCGTTGTGCATCGGCCAATCGCAAAGGAACTGAGAGAACGACGCTACCAAGGGCACTGCGGCGACGGTCGGATTGTGGAAGAAGAGTGTTCCCGACACCGCCGGCGGTGGAAGAGCCTCAAATCGACGACACCGGCAGAGCCAGGCCGTGCGCAATGGGATCCGCTCGACTGTGCGAGGACGCTCAGGCAGCCACCGGCAGCATTTTTGCCTAGCTTCTGGTTGTTCGATAGGCGGCAAGAAAGGCACTTACTGCGTCTTCGGCATGAGCGTCGAGATCGAAGAGCGCGATGCTCTCATTTGTACTTGTGAGCCACTTTAGTGTGGGGTCGTTAAGAACGAGACTGAAGTAATGCCCCGTCGCCCTCGCTGGACACTCAATACTCAGGAGACCCTCCGACATCCAGTGATGCAGGGCATCCTGGAATGCCCTGCGGTGCGGATCTACAGATTCAGTCCAGAACTTGCCCGTTAGCCCGACTATCGTCGGATGAGGGGCGATCAGCATTCGATAGATGCCGAGTGAGGGGGGGCTAAGTGCCGCTCCCAGCAGTCGTCTCGCGGTGCATGTGAGGCTCTCTCGCACGTCTCCGCCTTGAGTTCCGATCACTTCTGCGGGTCTGGGGAGTTCGTTAAAGAGCGCAGTGAGGCACTCGGCGAAAAGGTTCTCCTTGCTCTTGTAGTGTGCGTAGATTGTCGCTCGCGTCACTTGCGCCGCGGCGGCGATGTCCTCCAGCCTTGTTCCAAGATAGCCAAAGCTCGCAAAGTGCTGACAGGAGGCGCTCAGAACTGCCTGAGCCTTCGAGCTGCCAGCTCGACGGCCGGGCCTTGGGAGACGCAACGCGGGCTGACTTATCAAGGTGAGTTCCACGACATGTCCTGGGCGGTCGAGTTCTAGCAAGGAGTCAGAATGCCCCGAAGCACATTCTTCAAGATGTTCACGTCAAATTGATCTTTCACCTTCGGATTCCTAAGGACTCGTGCCTGTAGACCGTCAAGCAGGGCGGCGACGATTTCACAGCGAGAGGCCATCTCTGGCGAGTCACTTCCAAAGAGCTCATAGAAAGATCGGCGGACGTCCTCATCGCTGCGGGCTACCTGCTTCGCGATTTCCTCGTTGCGTGCGGCTTCTGCAAGGATCTCCATCGTAAGACCCGCATTTCCGGCGGTGAGGTAGCGCTCCGCAGTTTTGCTGGTCTCTTCGACAATGGCCGAGACCACATCTGTGACTGCCAAACGGTCCTTGACGGCATTCACCACGGCAGCGAGTTCGCCCTCTTCCTGAGCCACCAAACCAGCGACGATGTCTTCTTTCCGGGCGAAGTAGTGATAGATGTGTCCTGAGCTCATGCCCGCACGAGCGGAGATCTTCGACATGCTGCTCCGGTGGAAGCCGTTCTCCCGGAAGCAATCCGCAGCAGCCTTCAGCACCTGTGCCTTTCGTTGCTGTGTTCTCGCTGATTCTTTCTCTACTGGCACTTGGGGGCCTCCATCGTTGCCCATGATCCGTGGAAGCATAGCAAAAATAGGTCAATCAATCTAGATTGGTCGTTCAACCTACGTTTAACGTCCTGCGAGTTAGAATGCGCGCTGAATATTAGGTCGGCCAACCTACCTAACATCCTACTCACTCTTTCCCCCCCTCCTCAGGTTCCTCTATGACCTTTCGACGTCCCCACCCGGCGGCTGTGGTCGCTCCTGCCTTGATCGCAGCAATCCTACTCACTGGTTGCGGAAATGGCTCGGCGCCCAGTCCCAGCGCGCCACCTGCGCCTGAAGTGAGCATTCACACTGTGGCAAGCGAAAAAGTGACGCTCGAAGCTGAGCTGCCCGGTCGGACCGCGCCCTTCCTCGTCGCTGAGGTTCGCCCTCAGGTCGGCGGGATTATCCAGAAGCGAACTTTTGAGGAGGGAAGCACGGTCACTGCCGGCCAGACGCTCTACCAGATCGATCCGGCGCCCTTTCAGGCGACGCTCGCGCGCGCAGAGGCAAGCCTTCAGTCTGCGCGCCTGCTTTCGCAGAGGTACGACTCCCTTGCTGGCAGCCAGGCCATCAGCAAGCAAGCGCAGGACGAAGCCCTATCGGCATACCGACAGGCTACGGCCAGCGCGCAGTCGGCGCGCATCGATCTGAACTACACCCGGGTCAATGCGCCTATCAGTGGCCGAGTAGGGCGGTCCACTGTGACCCAGGGCGCGCTGGTGTCTGCAAGTCAGGGACAGGCCTTGTCCACCATCCAGCAGCTCGATCCGATCTACGTTGACATTGTGCAACCGTCAACCGAAGTGCTCCGACTGAAGGAAGAGATCGCCGCAGGCACTCTGTCCATCAATGCAGAGGGCGCGTCCGAGGTCTCTTTGGTCCTGGAAAATGGTAAGCCCTACGCTCACCGCGGCACTCTGAAGTTCTCTGAAGTCAGCGTCGATCCGGGCACGGGCGCGGTAACGCTGCGTGCGCTGTTCCCGAATCCGGACTCTCTCCTCCTGCCGGGCATGTTCGTGCGCGCCTCTCTGCATGAGGGCACCCGACCAGACGCCATCTTGGTTCCGCAGCGGGCGATCACTCGAGACACGCAGGGACAAGCGGTTGTTCTCACGGTCGATGAGAAGAGTGTGGTCCATCAGGCGAAAGTTCGCGTCGAGCGGGCCATTGGCGACAAATGGTTGATCTCTGAGGGTCTGAAAGTTGGCGACCGGCTCATCACCGATGGTCGCCAGAACGCCATTCCAGGCAAGACAGTGTCTGTGACCACTGCAGATAAGGCATCCCCCTCCGCAGCCGCAGCAGAATAAGAAAGGCAATCATGTCAAAGTTCTTCATCGACCGTCCGATCTTTGCGTGGGTGCTAGCGATCGTCGTCATGATCGGCGGCGCTCTTGCAATTCTGGGGCTTCCGGTCAATCAGTATCCATCGATCGCGCCCCCGGCGATCGGCATCATCGCGGCCTATCCGGGTGCCTCTGCTCAAACCGTGCAGGACACAGTCACTCAGGTGATCGAGCAGCAGCTCGCGGGTCTGGATGGACTGCGTTACATCCGATCCGAAAGCAACGCCGACGGAAGTGTGACTATCGTGGTCACGTTCAATCAAGGCGTTGACCCGGACATTGCCCAGGTCCAGGTGCAGAACAAGCTGTCGCTTGCGACCCCGATGCTTCCCCAAGCCGTCCAACAGCTCGGGTTGCGTGTGGTGAAGTATCAAGTCAACTTCATGGTCATTGCCGGCTTGGTCTCCGAGGACGGCAGCCTCGACAACTTCGCATTGGGCGACATTGTCTCCTCGCAGCTGCAAGACCCCTTGACCCGTACCCAAGGCGTTGGTGACTTCATCAACTTTGGTGCCCAGAACTCCATGCGCGTCTGGCTCGATCCGTCCAAGCTTTATGAATTCGGATTGATGCCCAGTGACGTCATGGCCGCAATCGGTGAGCAGAACGTACAGGTCTCTGCGGGTCAGCTTGCCGGCCGCCCCTCCACAGCTGAGGCGGCGACCAATGCGACCGTCTTGGGTAAGTCTCTGTATCAACATCCCGATGAGTTCGAGAACATTCTGTTGAAGGTGAACACGGACGGGTCGCAAGTCCGCATCAAGGATGTCGGTGAGGTTACGCTGGGCTCTGAGAGCTACTCGATCAGTTCGATGTATGACGGCAAACCAAGTGCAGCGATCGCGCTGCGGCTGGCCAGTGGTGGGAACACGATTGAAGCCGTCAATGCGGTTCGAGAGGCGCTGAAGACCCTTGAGCCGACCTTGCCGCCGGGGGTCAAGGTCGTCTATCCCTACGACACTGCGCCTGTGGTGAAAGAGGCGATCAGTGGCGTCGTTCATACGCTGATCGAGGCAATCGTCCTCGTTTTCATCATCATGTATTTGTTCCTGCAGAACCTGCGTGCGACGTTGATACCTACTCTGGCGGTCCCTGTTGTACTGCTGGGCACCTTTGGCGTTATGGCAGCGTTTGGATTCTCAATCAACACCCTGACGATGTTTGGTCTTGTCTTGGCCATCGGCCTGCTTGTCGACGATGCCATCGTGGTGGTCGAGAACGTCGAGCGGATCATGGTCGAAGAGGGCTTGGATCCCGTTGCCGCAACCAAGAAGTCGATGGATCAGATCTCGGGCGCTCTGGTCGGAATTGGCCTGGTGCTTTCAGCCGTGTTTGTTCCGATGGCGTTCTTCGGTGGTTCAATCGGCGTGATCTATCGCCAGTTCTCTCTGACGATCGTGACTGCGATGGCGCTCTCCGTCATCGTCGCGCTGGTGTTCACGCCTGCTCTGTGCGCGACCATGCTCAAGCCGGTGCACGGCACACATCAGAAGACGGGCTTCTTTGGCTGGTTCAACCGAACCTTTGACAGAGGTGCGGACAAGTATGAGCGTGGAGTCCAGCATATTGCGACACGCCGCGGGCGGTATGGCTTTGTCTTCGTTGGCATCGTCGTTGCGCTAGCGGCGCTGTTCCCACTGATGCCAACGTCCTTCCTGCCAGACGAAGATCAAGGCCAGATGATGGTTCAGCTTGAGTTGCCTCCCAACAGCACTGCTGCTCAAACCGAAGCAGTTCTGCAGGAAGTGACCAAGTACTTGAAAGAGGACGAAGCAGATATGGTCGCTTCCGTTTTCGGCGCCAACGGCTTCAGCTTTGCCGGGCGGGGGCAGAACAGCGCCATTCTCTTTGTTCGACTCAAGCCTTGGGAGGAGCGCCACGGAACGGTGTTTGAGTTGCAGGGTAGGGCAATGCAGCGCTTCTCGAAGATCAAAGAGGCACAGGTCTATGCGTTCGTACCGCCTGCCATCATGGAGCTTGGTAACGCAACCGGGTTCAATCTATTCATCCAGGACTACAGCGGGCTCGGCCATGAGCATTTGATGCAGGCACGAGGTCAGTTCCTGGGAGCAGCCGCGCAACACCCAGCTCTCGCCATGGTGCGCCCGAACGGAAAATCTGACGAGCCACAGTACCAAGTGTCAATCGATGATGAGAAGGCGAGAGCGCTTGGTGTGACTTTGGCTGACGTCAACTCGACAATGAGTGCCGCGTGGGGTTCCGCCTATGTGAATGACTTCATCGATCGCGGCCGAGTGAAGCGCGTCTACGTGCAAGGCATCCCGGAGTCGCGGATCACGCCGGATGATTTCAACAGGTGGTTTGTCCGAAATCGCCAGGGAGAGATGGTGTCTTTCGCGGCCTTTGCAACCGGATCTTGGGTCTATGGTTCACCCAAGCTCGAGAGGTACAACGGCGTACCAGCAATTGAGATCCTGGGTGAGCCGGCGCCTGGGCACAGCTCGGGCGAAGCGATGGCCGCCATCGAGGAGATCGCTGCGAAGCTACCGCCGGGCGTGCAGATCGCGTGGACGGGTTTGTCGTACGAGGAGCGTCTCTCCGGCTCTCAGGCGCCAGCGCTCTATGCACTCTCCATCATCGCGGTCTTCCTGTGCCTGGCGGCTCTGTATGAGAGCTGGACCATTCCATTCTCGGTCCTTCTCGTGATTCCGATTGGCGTGATTGGCACCGTTGTTGCTACGTTGGGACGTGGCCTGGACAACGACGCCTTCTTCCAGATCGGTCTTCTTACGACGGTGGGACTCTGCGCCAAGAACGCGATCCTGATCGTAGAGTTCGCAAAGGACCTCTACGAGAAGGGTGGACGGTCGCTGGTACAGGCTGCTGTTGAGGCATCAAGGCTGCGTTTGCGCCCGATCATCATGACATCGCTGGCCTTCACCATGGGCGTGATCCCCCTGGCTATCTCCACTGGTGCCAGCTCGGGAAGCAAGCATGCGATCGGCACCGGCGTCATTGGCGGGATGGTGACTTCAACACTGGTGGCAATCTTCTTCATCCCGCTGTTCTACGTCGCCGTGACCGGATTCTTCACGCGAAAAAAGAAGATTGATGCGGACTCAGAACATGTTGACCATACATAGAACGTTCCTGTCACTGAGCCGACAGGTCGTCTAGGTCGCTCCCCGGCCTAGCCGCTGCTTGCAACGAGCAGCCGCCGCCAATTGGCGGTTCGCTGAGGGCGCCTCTCCGAGGCGTCCTCAGCCCATTTCATTCTGAGCGCTGACCGCAAGGTCGCTCACTGGAAGGTCACTAATGAAGAAGACTACACGCAGCCAGAACCACACCCACCCGCATCGTCTATTGTCGCTCTCGGTCTTTGCCTTCTTAGTGCCGTTGACCGGGTGCTCGACGCTGCAGCCCGATTTGAAACTGCCCCCCGCCCCGGTTGCGATGGACTGGCAGAGTGGCTCCAAAGATCAGCTGGGCAGTGACACCGATCGCCCATGGCAGGACATGGTCCGGAGTGAACGTGCGAGGAGCCTTGTCGAACTGGCGCTGGTCCAGAATCGAGACTTGCGAATTGCGGCTTTGAACGTCCAGAGGGCGCAAGCGCAGTATCGAATCCAGCGCGCCGCCTTGCTGCCCGAGGTTGATGGTGTCGGAACCGGCTCCTCTCAGCGTGCTCAGGCTCCTAATGGCTCCGGGGAATCCAGCGTCAGCCGGACGTACTCCGCCGATCTTTCGGTGGTTGCATGGGAGCTGGACCTCTTCGGTCGCGTGGCGAGCCTGAAGGATGCGGCGCTGCAGGACTATCTCTCAACGGAAGCCGCCCAGCGTGCAACTCGTCTAAGCGTTGTGGCTCAAGTTCTCGGCAGCTACGTGCAGCTGTGCGCGGATCTGCAGCGGCAACAGCTGGCACAGGAAACCCTTGCTAGTCGACAAGCGTCCTACCAGCTGCAGAACAGCCTCAATGCAGCAGGGCTGAGCTCGAGCGTCGAGCTCCGCAGAGCGAAGACGGAGCTTCACGAGATCGAAGATCAGACGCTGGAGGCAGTCGCTGCGGCAGCTCGAAGCAGGAACACCCTGGAACTCGTTGTGGGGTCACCCCTTGGTACCGTGGAAGGTGAACCCATCGCCGGGATCTTGACGGACGTGGTGCCAGGCGTGGGCGTACCATCAGACCTGCTCTACCGACGCCCGGACATTCTTGCCGCAGAGCACCAGCTTCGTGCCGCGAACGCCAACATCGGAAGTGCTCGAGCGGCGTTCTTCCCCAGCATCACCCTCACCGGAAGCTTCGGATCGGCCAGCCAGGAGCTCTCCGGCCTGTTTGATGGCGGGACTCGCGCGTGGTCGTTCATTCCCCAACTCCACCTTCCAATCTTCAATGGAGGCCGTCTGCGGGCTTCCCTCAAGGTCGCCAAAGTAGATCGTGACAGGGCACTGGCGGACTATGAGAAGGCGATCCAAACCTCTTTCCGGGAGGTCTCCGACGTGCTTGCCGATCAAGCAGTGATCGGCGATCGAGTCCGCGCTCGCCGAGATCAAGTTGTGTCCGCAGATGAGGTCCTTGATGCAATCGGTGATCGGTACGAGGCAGGGGTCAGCGATCAGCTGGAGTTGCTCGATGCCCAGCGAGGTCTCTACAGCTCTCAGCGAAGCCTGGTTTCGGCCGAGTCACGGCAGGTGCAGATCGCCATCGACTTGTATCGCACGCTCGGCGGCAACTGGGCAGCTGATCAAGGCACACCTGTTGCGAAGACGAGATGGTCTGAATCACGCCTCGAGAGGAGCATGCCATGATGCCGAACTTCAATGATGTTGCCGTCTTCTTTGACTTGAGCAGCACTGGCGAAAGCCTGCTTGCACTTGCTGGAGGGCTGGCGAAAGACAATCATGCCACCCTGATCGGACTGAGCAGCCTTCCAATTGACCCGTCCAGTCACGGCACCGGCTTCGCTCGTGGTGCTGCGATGGGGGACGTCATCCTGGCGCGTCAAGGCGACCAAGCTCGGCATGCGCAGTCCACCACCCAAGCGCTGCTTCTGGCAGGTGCTCGCGCTGGGGTTGCTACCGAAATGCACGTCGTAGACCACACAGAGTCCGAAGAAGCTGCCGCAGCGCACGCAAGCTATGCGGACGTCATGATCGTTGGACATCCCCTGGCAGTTGGTGCCCCCTTGATGTGGTCGCCCATTCTCTCTCTGGAGAGAAATGGCATGCCACTGCTGCTGGTGCCAGACGGACGGCCGCAAGGCCCGGTTGGTCGGCGGATTCTGGTTGGGTGGAATGGAACGCGCGCCGCGCGTCGCGCGATTGCTGATGCACTGCCGCTTCTTGCTCGGGCCGAGCATGTCGAGCTGCTCATGGTGGATCCCGTATTCGCGAAGGATCAGTCGGAAGAGCGCCCAGGTGCAGGGCTGGCGCTCTACCTCCAGAAGCACGGTGTTCCTGTGAGTGTTCGCCAGGTGGCGGCGGGAGGGGGCGGCGTGACAGAGGCCATTCTTGCCGCAGCTGTCGAATCAGAGTGTGATCTGGTCGTGCTGGGAGCCTACAGCCGACGCTCGCGTTACGTCGAGGCGCTTTTCGGTGGCGTGACCCAGTCATTCCTGGCCGGAACCCCGATCAGCCTCTTCATCTCGTGACGCTGTATGCTTCCACCCTCTGTTGACGCTTAGTGCCACTCGCCGGCTGCATCTGCGTCGTGCAGCTGGCGATGCTGCTACGGCCTGCCAAAGCTGTACAAGAATCGTGAATGGCCATCGGTCCCGCTACTTGGGGCGGTTGGTTTCGCGTGCTGCGCGGTTGATGAAGTCAACCAGTGGCTTGGCTGCCTTCCATGCCTGGACGATCTCGCTTGTAGCCTTCGGGCCTTTCAACGCCGAATCGGTGAGAGGATGATTGAAGCAATATCCTTTGAGCTTAAGCAGCTCGATCGCGGGGTGCTCAGCGGAGAAACCACGAGGAGCTTGCTGAAGCGTTCCGGAGGTGGTCAGACCCTCTGAAAAGTTGCTCTTGACAGCATGTGTGGCGAGTAGCCGGCGAAACTGCTGAGGATCAGCGGCAATGGCTTCTCGGACGGAGTTCAACGTCTCGAGAGGTGGGTTGAAAGCGCCTCCGCCGGCATAGCTTCTGCCAGGCTGCACGTGCAGGTAATAAGCCGCGACCGACGCAGCCTTTCCCATCGGATACAGCATGATGAAGAACTCACTCTTGTAGTCTGACTTGCCTTTAGCGAAGCGTGCATCACGGTTGAGGCGGCTCACACAGCGGCGAGGTTCGCCCTGATTGTCAGGGATCCTCTCGTCGACCCTGGTGCTCTCAGCGATGAGAGAGATTGCTGCCTGAAGTACTTCGGCGCGAGCAGCGTCGTACTCGCCTCGATGTGTGTCAATCCAAGCCTTAGTCCCGTCATTCTCGACACCTTTCAGGAACTTCATCGTGCGAGTAGTGATCATGTGAGCTCCGGTATCAAGTGCTGGTGGCGTTGTGGATGATAGTTGGCAGAGAATCTCGTTGGAGATCAAGGCAAAGCTGCTGTTGTTCCAGAGGTGGTGTCGTAGTCTGCGTAAGGGCGGATAGGGAGATGCCAAGTAGACGAATAGGGGTACCCTCACGGGCAAGCGTGTTCAAGAGCCGCTCGCTTATCAACGCCAAAGCCTGCTGTGAGCTGAGAGCATCTGGTGCTGAGTGGCTCTTGGTGACCTCACTGAAGTCGGTGAACCTAACTTTCACTGTCACTGTCCGTGGGCGTGACTGACTGAGTTCGCACTTCGCCCAAACCTCCGCAGAGATCTTTGCGAGGGAGGAGCGCCTCGCACCGTCGTCAAGCAAAGCATGCTTGAACGATCTTTCAATGCCATGGGATCTGCGAGCGGAAGGCGGGCTGACGGGCCGTTCGTCGATACCTCGACAGACGTCGTAGAAGTACTGGCCGCCCCTCCCGAACTCATGCACCAAGCATTCAAGTGATGCTGCACGTAGCTGCTCTCCTGTTTCTATCCCAAGTGCGAGCATCCGTGCCTCAGTCGCCGGTCCGACCCCATGGAACTTGCCCACGGGGAGTGGATCGATGAACGGCTGTGCGCGGCCTGGAGGGATAACGAGCAGTCCGTTGGGTTTGCAATGGTCGGAGGCCAACTTGGCAAGGAACTTGTTGTAGGACACTCCAGCGGAGACGATGAGCTCCAGCTCTTTCCAGATGTCAGCTCGGATGCGTTTAGCTAGTGCGGTAGCCGTCGTCTTCTCCGTCGTCTCCGTAACGTCTAGGTACGCCTCATCAAGGAAGATTGGCTCAATGCATCCGCTGTAGCGTGCGTAGATCTGATGTGCCTGAGCGCTCAAGGATTCATAGACATCCAAACGTGGCTCGATGATCTCGAGCTGGGGCCAGCGTGCGATCGCGGATGCAGCACTGGTCCCGGCGCGAACACCGAGCGCGCGGGCCTGGTAGCTTGCTGCTGCGATGATGCCCCAGCCTTTCGGATCGGTTACGGCGATGGGCATGCCGCGCAGCGCAGGATTGTCTCGTTGCTCGACGGATGCGTAGAACGCGTCCATGTCGAGGTGGACGATCTTGCGGATCTCAGCTTTGATCTCTTCAACGAGCTTCATCGCTTCGACCGGCTAAAGAACATGACTGGATCTCACGGGGCATGACCAAGGCTGATGCGCGAGCGGCTGAGCGACCTCTTCAGCCTGCTAAGGGTAGCATTTGATGCCCGCACCACAGCGAGCAGTTCCGAGAGGTCCCCGCGAGTGGCCAAACGAGTGGACAAGCAGGTGCAGCGCAAACAAGGCTCGTCTCTACTGTAGATTAACCACCACCTTGCCCTTGGCCCGGCCGCTCTCAACGTGGGCCAGGGCGTCTTGGGTCTGCTGGAACGGGAAGACCCGGTCGATGACCGGACGGATCGCCCCAGCCTCCACCAGCGAGGTGATCTCGCTCAGCTGCTGACCACTGGCCCGCATGAACACGAACGTGTAGGTCACGCCCTTCTGCTCGGCCTGGCTACGGATGCCATGGCTGAGCAGGCGCATGACCTGCTTGAGCGGCCAGGCCAGACCACGCGCAGTGGCAAATGCGGGCGTGGGTGGCCCTGAGATGGAAATGAGATGCCCGCCCGGCCTGAGGATCTGCAGCGAGCGGGTCAGCTCATCCTTGCCGAGGCTGTTGAGCACCACATCGTAGTCACGCAGTTCCGTCGCGAAATCCTGCTGTTTGTAATCGATGACGACGTCTGCGCCGAGATCCTTCACCCACGCGACGTTGGCGGTACTGGTGGTGGTGGCCACGAAGGCGCCCAGATGTTTGGCCAGCTGGATCGCCACCGTCCCGACGCCGCCGGAGCCGGCCTGGATGAAGACCTTCTGCCCGGGTTTGAGCTGGGCGGTTTCGACCAGCGCCTGCCATGCGGTCAGCGCGACCAGGGGCAGCGAGGCGGCCTCCACCATGGTGAGGTTGCCGGGTTTGAGCGCCACCGAGGCAGCATTGACCGCAATGAACTCGGCGAACGTGCCGATGCGATCATCGTCGGGACGGGCATACACCTCATCGCCGGGTTTGAAATGCTGCACCCCGGCGCCGACACTGACCACCGTGCCAGCCATATCGTTGCCAAGAATCAGCGGCAGGCGATAAGGCAGGATCAGCTTGAACTCCCCGGTGCGGATCTTGGTGTCCAGCGCATTGACGCTGGCCGCGTGCACCCGGATGAGCACATCGTCATCGCGCAGCGGAGGCTGCGGGGCGTCGCCGATGCGGCCGGTCTCCTTTTTGCCATAACGGTCGATGAGGAAGGCTTTCATGGGCGGTGTGTCTCTGGTTGAGGGATGCCGTCGGGCTGCGGGGCAGGGAATGTGGTGGGCGCATCAGTTATCGAGGAACGCTAGCGCGTCCCGTACAAACTCAGCGTGATACTGGAAAATCCCGCCATGACCGGCGTCGTCGTAGAGGACCAGCGTCGCATCGGGAATGCGGTGGGCCAGATCGCCACTGTTGGGCGTGGGGACCATGATGTCGCTGTCCCCATTGGCGATCAGTACCGGGATACGGATGTCGCCCAGGTCCTGGGGCGATTGCCTGCCCCACGCCGTGATCGCCTTCAGTTGCCGCAGGAACGCCCCGGGTGAGGCTGGCCTGTCGCGATCATTCGTGCGTTCCTTCAACCGTTGCAGGAACGCGGTGGCCGCCTGTCGGCTGCGGGCGCTGGCGGTGAAGAACAGGTAGTACTTGGGATCGCGCCGCGTCAGCAGGCCCTTGAGGATCAAGGGCCAGGACACGCGGCCCACCCGGTCGATACCGCGGCCACCCGCCGGCCCGGTGCCGGTCAGGATGAGCCGCCGCACCAGGTCAGGCGCGTCCAGCACCACCTGCTGCGCAACGAAGCCGCCGAGCGAAAAGCCGAGCAGATCGACGCTGCCCAGGCCCATCGCGCGAATCAGCGCGATCGTGTCCTGCGCCATTTCCGCGACGGTTACCGGTGCTATGCCACCTGATCTTCCAATGCCACGGTAGTCGATGGCGATGACCCGATGCCTGCTGGCCAGGCCATCCACGATGCGCGGATCGAAGTTGTCCAGCACCGCACCCCAGTGATTAAGCAGGAGCAGCGGTATGCCGCCGCGCGGTCCGAGGTCCCGGTAGGCAAAAGTGGTCCCACCGACGTCAAGGGTTTGGGTGGGGGAGTCGATGTATCGCATGCTCAGTTCTCGCTACTTAGTCGGTAGGGGACATCGCGTGTTCACCGTGCTTGCCGGGGGCGGGGCGAACTAGGTACTTAAGCATTGACATCGACGACCGTGCGGCCTTGCACCTTGCCCGCAAGGATCTCGTTGGCCACTTCAGGAACCTCTGCCAAGCCAATCACCTTGGTTGTTCGCGCCAGCTTGTCTAGATCCAGGTCGGTAGCCAAACGCGCCCAGGCCTGTAGCCTCAAATGTTGAGGCGCATTGACCGAATCGATACCAGCTAGGGTGACGTTGCGCAGGATGAAGGGCAGGACGGATCCCGGGAGATCCGCACCTTGGGCAAGCCCAAAGGCGGCAACTACGCCACGATACTGGGTCTGTGCCAGCACGTTGGCCAGCGTATAGCTCCCGACCGAGTCGATCGCACCTGCCCAGCGCTCCTTGGAAATCGGTGCCCCAGATGTCGACAAAACCTGACGGTCGATGATCTCGTTAGCGCCAAGCTCCCGGAGATAGTCTCCTTCATTCATACGCCCGGTCGAAGCGATTACGTGATAGCCGAGTTTGGACAGCAGAGCGATTGCCACCGATCCTGCGCCGCCGTTTGCGCCGGTCACCAGGACAGCGCCGCGCTCAGGTGTCAGGCCGCCATGTTCCAATGCCAATACGGACAACATCGCTGTGTAGCCTGCGGTCCCGATAGCCATGGCATCACGGGTCGAGAAGATTTCAGGAATCTTGACCAACCAGTCTCCGCTCACTCGTGCCTTCTGTGCGAAGCCGCCGTGGTGGGTCTGGCTCAGTCCCCAGCCATTGGCCAGAACACGGTCGCCGGCGACAATGCCCGGATAGCTTGAGGTTTCCACGACGCCGGCAAAGTCGATTCCCGGAATCAGCGGAAACTTGCGGATGACCGGCGACCGGCCAGAGAGTGCCATCGCGTCCTTGTAGTTCACCGTCGAGTATTCGACCGCGACGGTGACATCGCCTGGCATCTGGTCTTCCTCCTTGAAATCTACCAGGTGGGTCAGAATGGTCTCGCCCGTCTGGTTGGCGACGAGTGCTTTGAATGTCATGGTCAGGTCTCCTTGATGGAAGGGGGAGTGATGTCCTGCGCATCGCGCCGAGAGGTCAGAAGGACTGATGGAAACTCGCGTTCGTCGCCGAGGACGGTGTTCATTGGCGCGCCCGCATGCGTCGCGTGCGAAGCGTGCCCCAGCCGCTGCTGAGCGCGGACTTCAGGAACGCTTCTAGCCCACTCTCGTGGGGACGCGGCTCTTTGCCCTTTGCAACACGCCTGAGCTGGCGCGTATACCAAAGAATCTCCATGATTCCCAATCGGTCAACAGCCTTGAGACCGGTCTTGATCGGACGCACCTGTTGCAGGCTGTCGCGCCCTTGCAGCAAGGCCGAGGGGGCATCGGGATCGATCGCCAGCAGTCGCGCCAAGCCAATCAGATCCAGCGCACCGGAGCGAAGGGCTGCGTTCATGCCCGCGGCCGTACGGAAACCGCCAGTGACCATCAGCGGCAGTTTAACGGTGGCGCGCACCTTCTCGGCGAACTCGAGGAAGTACGCCTCTCGGGCTTCTGTAGACGCTTTCTTGGGGCCTTGCATCGCACCGTTCATGGCGGGCGCCTCGTAGGTGCCGCCGGAGATTTCGATCAGGTCGATGCCTGCATCGGCCAGTGCGCGGATCGTCTCGATCGATTCTTCTTCGGTGAAGCCACCACGTTGAAAGTCGGCCGAGTTGAGCTTGATTCCCACGGGAAAGCTGGCACCGACGTGGCGGCGGATTTCCGCATAGACGGCCAACACGAAGCGGCGGCGCCTCTCGGGGCTACCGCCCCACTCATCGCTGCGACGATTGTGGTGCGGGGACAGGAACTGGTTGATCAGGTAGCCATGAGCTCCGTGGATCTGCACACCGCTGAACCCGGCCTTCTTGCAGATGGCTGCACTGCGGCCGAAGCGCTCGACGATGTCCTGGATCTCCGACGTTGTGGCCTCGCGCGGGGTCGCGAAGAATGCCACCATGTCCTCACGGAACGGCACAGCCGACGGGGCTAGGTTGTGAGCGTTAAGGCCCTTGGTCGATTGTTTGCCTGGGTGGTTGAGCTGTGCCCAAATGGCCGTCCCTTGCCCGGTCGCCGCCTGTGTCCACTGCCGCAGGACAAGCAGGTCGGCCTCGTCCTCGATTACTACGTTGCCCGGCTCGCCAAGCGCGCGGCGGTCGATCATGACATTGCCTGTGATGATCATCCCCAGGCCCGACGCAGCCCACCTTGTGTAAAGCCGAACCAGGTCGGGTGTGGGGCGATTGTCATAGGTGCCCAAGGTCTCGCTCATAGCCGCTTTGACCAAGCGGTTGCGCAGCACGCTGCCATTGGGCAGGTGGAGGGGGTGACTAAGCAGATTTGTTTGCATGGCAAGCTCAGAACGCGGTGCGATCATAAGGAGAGATGACTTTCGGCGGCTGCAGGAACGCGGTCAGGCCTTGGAACCACATCACCTCCGAAAAATCGCCGCTGATGGTCAATTCCTGGCTGCCCAGACCCCGCAGGAATGCGGCTTGGCTGTCTTTGGCCGACAGGATCGCGAAGCCCTTTGCGGCATCGGTGAAGTTCAGTGTGAACTGAGGATTCTCTGCCAGGCCGGCCGCGGAGCGGAGCGTGCCATCGCCGATCACATAGTGGCGGCCCACGTTCGATGCGGTGCGGATCTGGAATACCACGTGCTTTCCGGCGATGTAGCGCGCACAGTCGGGGTTGCGCTTGATCTGTCTCTTCAGAAGCTGGGCGAATGCCCATAGCAGAAACTTGAACTTGAGCATGACAGGGGCCTTTGAATGCGGAATCCTGACTCAGGGGCGATTGACGTCGTGGCCGTCATTCGCCCAGGAAGCGAACCACGTGGTCCAGGAAGCGCTGCGGGTACTGGAACTGTGCGCCGTGCCCGGCATCTGGGTAGATGAAAAGCTGTGCGTTCGGCAGGTTGCGGGCCATGTAGAACGAATTGACGGTCGGAATCATCACATCGTTCACGCCGTTGAGGATGAAGGTCGGCTGCTGGATGTCGCGCAGGTAGGAAAAGGGGTCGTCTTCCGACAGCCTGGGCAGGTACAGCATGTTGGCTTCGATCTGGGCTTCGGTGACTTCGGGTGACGACGGTGGATCCTGGTCGACGCGCTGATGCCGTCGCTGCCAGAACTCGCGTGCGGCCTCCTTGGCCTGCTCAGATCGGCCGAAGAAGAGGTAGACGAAGTCTTCGAAGGTGGGAACCGGCCGTGGCGCTGTGGTCAGCACCTGCGGCTCCATATCCGGGACGCCGCCGCGCGGGCCGGTGCCAAGCAGCATCAACTTGCGCACTAGTAGAGGATGACGCCAGGTCAGGTCCAACGCTTGGAAGCCACCCAGCGAGAAGCCCAACACGTCGATTCTGTTTAACCCCAGCGCGCGAACGAAGGCGGCTGCGTCATCGGCCATGTCCTCGATGCGGGTTCGCGGCTGGCCACTGGACGAGGCAACACCACGGCCGTTGTAGAGAATGACTTCGCGGCCGTGGGCAAGGCCATCGGTCATCAACGGGTCCCAATGGTCCATGCCGCCGCGGAAGTGCTGCAGGAACAACAGTGGTGGCTGCGCGGAATCGGCATTGCCCCAGCGGCGGTAGGCGAATCGTGTGCCGCCGACATCGGCGAAGCACGTGGGCGTGGAGAGATGGGTGTCGGTCATGTGGTTACCTGTTTAGGCGTTGACCAAGGGTGCTGGTCCAGCGGCCGGGGCTTCGCAGAGTGATGCCGCCAGAAGCGGCAGCGATCTAGATCAAGCGGCCGGTGTGTAGCGCTCGGCTACGTGCGCCTGTCGAAGATCCGAAAGCAACCCTTGACGCGCGTCATCCAGCGCATCCCAGCGCGCGGCATCATGCAACGGCGGGATCGTGACGCCTTCGCGGCGATCGAAGCCGACCAGTGCAGCATCCACCAGTTCATTCACGTCCATCAGCTCGGAAAGCGTGTTGACGTCGATACCCGCGCGCTCCCAGATCTCAGTACGCGTTCCGGCAGGCAAGACGGCCTGAACGTAGACGCCCTTCGGGGTAAGCTCCAGGCTCAGCCCCTGGGAAAGGAAGAGCACGAAGGCCTTGGTGGCACCGTAGACCGACATGCCGAACTCGGGCGCGAAGCCGACCACTGAACCGATGTTGACGATTGCACCTTTGCCGGTCTGCGCAAGGCGCGGCGCGATGGCACTGGCCAGCCTGACCAATGCGGTGGTGTTGAGGGCGACCAGGCCGGCGACCGCGTCGGTCGACTGGTTGATGAACGGACCGGACAGCGTGGCACCGGCGTTGTTGATCAGGGTTTCGATGCTGGCGTCCTCGCGCAGGCGAGCCTCGACTGTGGCCAGATCGCTGGGTTGGGTCAGGTCGGCAGGGAGAATGTCGACGCTGGCACCGGTTTGTTCGCGAAGGCGGGCCGCGAGAGCTTCCAGGCGCGCCTTGTCGCGGGCGACCAGTACAAGGTCGTGGCCACGCCGTGCGAAGCGATCGGCATAGGTGGCGCCAATGCCGGTTGAAGCGCCCGTGACGAGAACTGTGGTTCGAGTGGTCATGTGTTTTCTCTCTTGATCGAAAAGGGGGACCCATGCCGCGGTGTGCGGCATGGAGCAATCACTACTGGGCGCTGGAACCGGCGAGTGCCGGGTAGTCGATGTAACCCTCGGCACCGCCGCCATACAGCGTGGCTGGATTCAGCGGGGCCAGCGGCGCACCGGTCTTCAGTCGTTCCACCAGATCGGGGTTGCTGATGAACGGGCGACCAAAGGCGAACAGGTCGGCCTTGCCTTGGTTAAGTCGGGCGCTGGCCAGATCGAGGTCGTAGCCGTTGTTGGCCAGGTAGGTTTGCTTGAAACGGCTGCGCAACGCATCGAAGTCGAACGGTGCGGCATCGCGTGGGCCGCCTGTGGCTCCTTCCACCACATGCAGATAGACGATGCCCAGGGCGCTGAGTTGCTCGGCAATGTAGTTGTATTGCGGCTGCGGATCGCTGCCGGAACTGCCGTTGGCCGGCGAGACGGGCGAGAGGCGCACGGCGGTGCGGTCGGCACCGATTTCCTTCACCACGGCAGCCGTGACTTCCAGCAACAGGCGCGCCCGGTTCTCGATGGAGCCGCCGTAGGCGTCGGTACGGGTGTTGGACCCGTTCTTGATGAACTGTTCCAGCAGGTAGCCGTTGGCACCGTGGACCTCGACGCCGTCAAAACCTGCGGCGATGGCGTTGGCCGCCGCCTTGCGGAAGTCCTCGACGATGTCGGGAAGCTCTTCGACTGCAAGCGCACGCGGCACGGAGGTATCGGCAAAGCCATTGTTGACGAAGACCTTGGTCTCAGCACGGATCGCCGATGGCGCGACCGGGGCGGCGCCGTCGGGCTGGAGATCCACGTGGGAAACCCGACCGACGTGCCATAGCTGGACGAAGATCCGACCGCCCTTGGCATGAACGGCATCGGTCACTTCGCGCCAGCTTTCGATCTGTGCCGAGGTGTAGAGGCCAGGTGTGTCCTGATAGCCTTGCGCCTGCGGCGAGATCTGCGTTGCTTCCGTGATCAGCAGGCCGGCCGAAGCGCGCTGGCTGTAGTAGGTGGCGGCGTGTTCGCTGGGAACCAGGCCTGCACCCGCGCGATTGCGCGTCAACGGCGCCATCACGATGCGGTTGGAGAGTTTGAGTGAACCAAGGGTGTAAGGCTCGAAAAGCGTCTTGTCAGTCATGATTTATCTGCAGTGTCGGCGGTCAGGGAGGGGCGAGGATGTGCCATGAAATCACTCCTCCAGGAACTGGATCGCGTGTTTCAGGAAGCGTTCGGGATATTGGAACTGGGCACCGTGGCCGGCGTCGGGGTAGATCAACAGCTGTGCGTTGGGAATGTTCTGCGACAGATGCCAGGCGTTAATAGTCGGGATCATCACGTCATGGACGCCATTGAGGACCAAGGTCGGCTGGCTGATCGCGCTGAGAAAGGCGTAGGGGTTTTCGCCCGGCAGCGGCTGCAGGTAGGCGGCATGCGCCTCGCTCTGGGCTTGGGCGACGGCCATGGAACTGGGGGGATCCTGCTCAACGCGCTGGTGGCGGCGCTCCCAAAAGGCCAGGCCTGCCTGCCTGGCGGCTTCTGAGCGACCGAAGAACAGATACAGGAAGTCCTCGGCCGTCGGCACCGGATTGGGCGCGACCTCCAGTACTTTGGGCTCCATCTTTGGATCGCCACCACGCAGGCCGGTACCGAGAAGAAGCAGTTTGCGAATCAGTTGCGGGTGACGCAACGCGACTTCCTGCACCTGGAAGCCGCCGATGGAGAACCCCAGTAGATCGACCTGGGGCAGCCCAAGGGCCTGGATTACCAAGGCGATGTCGTCCGCCATGTCCTCGATCCGGTTACGGGGCGTGCCGGTCGAAGAAGCAATGCCGCGGCCGTTGTAGAGGATGACTTCGCGGCCCGCAGCTAGGCCGTCGGTCAGTAGAGGATCCCAATGGTCCAAGCCACCTCGGAAATGCTGCACGAAGAACAGCGGGGGTTGTCCGCTGTTGGCGTTGCCCCAGCGGCGATAGGCAAAGCTCTCACCGTCTACTTCGATGAAGCGGGTGGGCGCACTCAGGTGTGTGTCGGTCATTTGCAGAATCCTCTCGGAAGCAGGTTGCGCCATGATGTCGAGCATCATCTTTAAAGTCAAGCACTTTGATGTTGAGTGACATCAATGTATAGTGTTGCTGTACCTAAAGGCACATTTAGAGAGACCCAAGGCATGAAAGTCACCAAAGCGCAGATGCAAGCCAACCGAGCGCATATCGTGAAGACGGCCTCCCATCTGTTTCGCGAGCGGGGCTATGACGGCGTCGGAATCGCCGATCTGATGGGGGCCGCAGGCTTCACTCACGGCGGCTTCTACAAGCATTTCGGGTCCAAGGCTGACCTGATGGCGGAAGCTGCGCGCTGTGGCTTTGAGCAGGGCACCGCCAAGGCAGAGGGCTTCGATGCACAGGCGTTCGTTGGCTATTACCTGTCTCGAAAGCATCGGGACGATCGTGCTGATGGTTGCACCGTCGCCGCGCTGAGCGGAGACGCGGCGCGGCAGCCGGAGTCCACCAAGGAGGCTTTTGCGGCCGGCATCGAAAGCATGCTTCATGGGCTTGCAGACGGGGTAGGCGCGCAGGACGGCAGTGGGCGCGAGCGCAACTTGCGAGCCCAGAGTATCGATACAATTGCTCAAGTTGTGGGCGCATTAGTGCTGTCCAGGGCGTGCCCTGATGATTCGCCGCTTGCCGATGAGATTCTGGATGTTTGCCGCGCCGCAGTTCTCTCAAGAACATCTGCGTCTGCTGGTGCGTAGAATCGCCTCGCGCTATTGCTAACAGTAAACGGGAAGCAAGGCAGCAAATGCTGATTTGAAGGAAGCCGGATCAGTGAACTCAGCCGATGAACGCCTTGAGCAATCAATCAAAGGCTCAGTGCAACTGCACAGTTCCGAGACAGAAGGTCAGCTGTCCCAAACGACGTCTCCATGCGGGCACGTGGTGTCACCACACGATTCATCGTCGGAATGTGGAAGAACACCTCCGTTAGCCCCTTCCTTCAGTTCGGAAGAGGTCGGCGAGGGAGGTTGCGGATCGATTTCAACGATTTCAGATGGAGAGCAATCTCAGGATTGCAGTTCGATGGGTTGCAATCATTGGCTCAAACCCTCACCCCCAGCCGCGCACCCTAGTTAGGGATAGTGATGCTCTTGCCGGGGAGCAAACAAGCGGCGTACGAGTCTGATTGACCTGGCACGCGGTGCAGACGGCACTTGATCTGGCTCCGGAGCGGTCGCGAGCGGTTCATCTCAAATCGATCTTCGCTGCGATCAGCTCTGAGGGGGGGGGCGGTGAGCAGATCACCTTTAAGCACGTTCAGGTTGGGTTGTAGTCTGTCGAACGCGGCATCTCTTCAAAAGAGAGGCTTCCGCGGTCCTGGTTGTGGAGCGCTAGGGATTGATCTCTGCGGTAGCGGCGCTGACACCGTTGAAGAACGAGTTCAGAACAAGATCGTGCGCACTCACTGGAGCCACTCGACCAAGGCTTACTGCCCGAGTCGCACCGTAGACCGCAGAGCCATAGAGCTCGTTCATCCACGATGCTGGCATGTCGATGCGAAGGAAGCCTTCCTTCTGGCATCGGAGAAAGAATGACTCCATCCTCTCGTCGAAAAAGCGCCATTCCGGCATTGCGAAATAGAGGGCGCCTCTGGCTAAGGCCTCTTCCACGCTATGCGTGAAGAAGAAGCTGTACACGTCGCGATGCTGCAGGAACGCTTGAGTGACGTGAGAGAGACAGCCATATGGCTTGCCGTTCTCTAGATCTGCCTCATCTAGGGTGCGCTTCATCAGAGACACCGCGTAGCCGGTGAGTACCGAAAGAAGCTGTTCGCGCGTCGGAACAAATCGGTATAGCGTCGCACGGCTTATGCCTGCGGCCTTGGCGAGTTCTTGCAAACTGCTCCGGGGGCGCAGGGCCAAGGCGGCTGCAATCCGCTCGATTAGAGCCTCATCGTTACTCAACGCCATGAAAATGATCTCGACACTTGACGCGGTGTGGTTTTGGTGCGCCTGCATCATACCAGTTGAGCTTTAGATGGGTGAAGTGAATCAATGTTGATTCATATGAGATCAATCAGTATAGTCCGGGTAGTGAGGTCAAGCGATCTCGGGCCGCACCTGACGAGTCACGGCCTGGTGTCGCAGTCGATAGTCGTTTCAGGGACTCATCCACGCTGAAGAAAGAGACGCATGGAGGCTCATCATCTTGGGGTGTAGACAGCAGCGTGATGACTCTGATGGCTTGCTTCGTATCCGTTCGTCCACGCCTTCAGTGAGGTGCTTCATTTGGACTCTGAACGGTATTGATCGTCTGAAGAGCGACGGGACATCGAGTCGGTACCGGCCTCACACACTCCGGATCACGACTCTTCACTACTAAAGAGATAAGACATGAGTAAGGAAATTAGCTTCGAAAACAAAGTCATCGTGGTCACAGGCTCAGGCAGGGGGCTGGGCCGTGCCTATGCCGTTGAGTTCGCCCGTCGCGGCGCCAAAGTCGTTATCAACGACTTCGGCGGGTCCCGCGTCGGCGAGGGTTCGTCAACGACGCCTGCCGAAGAAGCGGTAGCGGAGCTCCTCGCATTGGGCGCCGAAGCCGTTGCAAGTTATGATGACATTTCACAAGAAGCCGGCGCCGCAAACCTGATCAAGGCGGCAATTGATGCTTTCGGTCGAATTGACGTCATTGTCAATAATGCAGGTATTGCGGGTGGTTGGCCTCTGCTTGAGTCGCCGAACGAATTGTTTGAGCGATTCTGGCGCGTTCACTTGCTGGGTAGTGTCAATGTCACACGCGCAGCCTGGCCGTACTTCATCAAGCAAGGCGGCGGGCGAGTGGTCAACATCACTTCAGAGGCTGCCATGTGGGGCATGGTGGGACAGGCCGTGTACGGCAGTGCCAAAGGCGCGGTCAACGGTTTGACCAAAGTGCTTGCTCTCGAAGGTGCCCCATTCAACATCGCAGTAAACGCCATTGCACCCGCAGCCTACACTCGGATGCAGGCAGAAGTGATCACCGACCCCGTGCACAGCGAGTTCGCGCGAAAGTCGATGACCGCAGAGCTGGTGGTTCCTGCGATCGTTTTCCTTGCGCATGAGTCTGCAAAGGTCAACGGCCAGATCTTCGGTGCTTACTCCGGGCGAGTGGGCCGTGTGATCACCGGCGCCGTCCCAGGCTATTACGACGCGAACATGACGGTCGAAACACTTCGCGACAACTGGGACGTAGCAGTCGGCGGCGTGGAGGATGTTCTCATCCCAGCAGAGCTGCTTGAAGCAGGTCCTCTTCTTACAGAAGCGGCAATGAAAAACCGCGAGAATGCTCCACAGTAATGTGATCTGATCTTTCACAGCTTGGAGGTCCGAGCGTGTAACCGTTGCTCACGCTGGCCAACAGGAACGGTGTTGTAAGACAGGAGCACGCTGCCCAGATCGCCCTTCGGGGTGAACTGGGCATGCGGCTCGGTTTGAAGGCGGAAGCAAGGCTTGAGATCCTGATGGGGAGCAGGTCCATGGAAGAGCCTGCGCTAGCAGTAACGGATGGTAACGGCGGTGGCGGTTGGCCTCTTATCTGAATCCGAAAGACCAACGGATATTTGTGGCGATGATCAAGTCATAGAGTCTGGACTTGCTAGACCAAGATTGATCCGGAATCCCAGCCTTTCCTTGCTCGGGATGCGCTCCTGGTCGATCTGACGCGCGTCAACCCTAGCGAGCAGTGCCAACCCTGCCGAGCCGTTCAGCAGCTTTCCACGCACTCTCCTGAGCTAGGATACCTTTCCGCCAAAGCTCTATTTTCAGCCATGAAGCTGGTTCCCGCCGTCGTGGCGCATTGTGACTGGAGCATCGCCGACCGAAAGCGATGGACGGCAATAGCGGTCAAAGAAGAATCCGGCTGGTCCATTCTTCGGCCTCGCTTGGTCGGCCAAACCGCGACGATGCTTGATCGCTTGCGCGCTGCTGCGCGGACGTCGGGATCGGTTCTTGTGGGCTTTGACTTCCCTATTGGAGTTCCGGAGGCCTACGGAAAGCTAACCGGTCTGAGCGGATTTCGCGAAGGCCTGCGCGAGTGGGGAAGAGGCAGCTGGGAGCGCTGGTTTACCGTTTGCGATGAGTCAGAGCTGGTTGATTTCCGACAGCCCTTCTATCCGTCCAGGCCGGGCGGACGGCGACTCTCCCATCTCACAGATGGCCTAGGCCTGAGTCGCCATGAGCTCCTTCGAAAGTGCGAGCGTTCCACTGACTACCGGGCAGCTGGCTGTCCGCTGTTTTGGACCTTGGGCGCCAATCAGGTGGGCAAGGGGCCATCTCCGGCTGGCAGGAGTTGTTGATTCCGTCGCAACGAGAAATTGCGCTCTGGCCGTTCGATGGAGCGCTTGAAGGTTTGGTTGAGCAGCACGCGATCGTGGTCTGTGAGACCTACCCGGCCGATGTCTATCACCGCTTGGGTATCGCCCGTGCGCCGAGATGGAGCAAGACAGCGGCGGCCGGTCGGGCGTCCGCCGGGGTGGCTATCGAGGGCTGGCTGACGGCTTTCGCAGGTCGCTCCGAAACGGGTCTTGTCGCGGATCTCCATGCGGGATTTGGGTCTGGATCTGACGCTGAGGACAGATTCGATGCAGTGATCGGGCTCCTAGGAATGCTTGATGTCGTTGACGGGAGGCATGCAGAGGGACCTCTTCTAAGCGCTGCGGCGTTGCAATGGGAAGGGTGGATCCTCGGCCAAGCAGTAGGCAAGCAGGGCGCCGAGTGAGGCTCTTTGTCAATGTGTCAGACCAAATGTCTGTCTGGTCGAGTGCCGTGTCGAATGAGCGGGCGAGCAAGTGGAGACCGTTGCGCACAGAGTGGTGGTACACACGCTGACTGGACGATTGCGTCACCGCTGAGGGTGGGGGCGCTCCCTTGAGGTCGGCGATAAAATAGACCAATCAACCGAACTTAGTGGGGCGGCCTATGTGTTGGGTATGCGAAGGGAAGAAGACAAAAAGTGTGTCGACTGATGAGGATTGGGATCTCTATCATCGAATTCTTCACGGTCGCGCTGGTGGCAAGACGTGGAAAGATGCAGAAAATGAAGAGGCAGATGCCTGCCCCGTTCTTGGGAAGAAGCCCAGTAGCGAGAAGGGTGATGGAGACGCCAGCCGGACCTAGGCAGCCTCCCCTGAACGGTGAGGCTGCCTAGGTCCGGGAGCCTAAGGATCTAGTTCGCAGGACTCCCCGGATTGCGCAAGCGCTGAATGGTTCTCTGGCTGGCCGGGGATCACTTACCTAGCACTGCCCCGTGGACGGTGTCGAGCACCTTCCTCAGCTGGCCGACGTCGACTTGGCCTGGTGCGGATGGTGTACCGATCATGCCGAAGGTCAGATCGCTGCCGAACACTTCGCCAGACAATCGCGTAATGGCGCCCACTCCGCCCATCGACATCGTCAGTTGGGGTTTGTCTGAATGGGTGGCGCGCATCTGAGAAGTGGCGTCTAGAAGCACGAGCACGTCGGCAGGACTCTGAGGCATCACCGCAATCTTCAGGATGTCGGCACCCAGTTGATCCTGACGGCGCAGGCGCGCGATGATCTCGGCTGTCGGTGGCGTCTTGTGGAAGTCGTGGCTCGACATGACCACCTTGATCCCTTTGGCATGTGCCTCGGTCACCAGGGCCACCACCACGTCCGGGGCACGAAACATCTCCACATCGAGAAGGTCGATGAAACCGGCTTGGATCAGCTTGATATAAAGCGCGCTGTAGTCAGCGTCGGTGATCGGCTTGCTGCCACCCTCTGCCTGGGTGCGGAAGGTCACGATCATCGGCTTGTTGCGCGCCGCCACCGCGACCTGCTTGCCCAGCGCGGCGATGCGGACTGGGTCGGTGGCGAAGTCAAGATAGTCAATACGGAACTCGATGAGATCGGCATCGGCATTCGCGCCGATGATGCGAGCCTGTGCCAGTACCTGTTCAGCGTTTGCACCGGTCGTCGGCACGATAGTTTTCGGTGCGCCTTCGCCGATCACCGTGGTGCGGATGGTGAAGGGAACGGCGTGGCGCAGTGTTACCGGCGCGGCAGCTGCGCTCGTGGCTGCTGCTGCGGCTGCCATGGCGGTGGGAACACCTGCTGCGAGTAGTGGCAGGGCGAGCAGGATGGAGGCGGCAGCACGCTGCGTGATGGTCTTCATAGGATGACTCCAGTGGTTGCGAAAATGCGAATCAGAAGTTGACCTTGGCCTGCAAGCCAAGCGCGAGCACGTTGTCGGTGTTCCTGTAGCGGAAGGTGCCGGGGTTGGTGATGTATTGCACGTCGGGCCGCAGCGACAGCCATGGCTTGACCTGGAAGGTGTAGGCGAGCTCCCACAACTCTTCCGCCTGGTTGAGCTCCCAATCGGTGTCTGTGATCAGGCCTTGGGCTTGTTGTTGCAGCTGCTGCTCAAGCAAATGGCGGTTGATCGAGGCGCGCACGTAACCCAGTGCCACGCGATCCTGCGGGCGGCTGTGGAACACCCCCTGGTAGACCATGCCGGCGGAGACCCAGCGGTGCATGACCGAGGTCTGCTGCGACTGTTCGGTGTACTGTGCGAAGACGCTTAGGCCGCCGTTGACCGCGTTGTTGGTTAGCTTCTGGTCGGTCATCACGTAGCCGCCTTCGCGCCGGCGTGCGGTCTGGTCGTTGCGGCTGCCGATCATCTGCTTGTCTGAGGTGTCGTAGTAGTAGCCGATCTTGTAGTGACCCGGGTAATGGCCTCGGTCGGCGGTGCCCGGTGCCCATTCCACTTCCACCGGATACAGGTGGCCCGTAGTGCCCTTTTCATGCAGGCTCCAGCGGTTCTTTTCCAGGTTGTAGTTGGTGTTGACCAGCACCATGCCGGCGCGCACGGTCACTTCCTGCGTGGGGTGCATGGTCACATGTGTGGCCCAGCGCGGACGTGGCCAGTTGGTCCAGCCCGAGCTTGTGGACAGCGAGATGGGATGGGCGCAAAGTGCGGCGTTCACGAAGTTGGTCATTATCTGGTTGATGCCAAAATCATTGCCCATCACATAGTAGCCGGCCTTCCAGTTGAGCCTGCCGGTGAAGAAGTTCTGGTCATAACTCAACTCGGTAAGCCGGGTGAACTGGTCGCTGTAGATCTCCTGGATGGGCATGTAGTCGTTGCCGGCTAGTTCGCCAGAGGTGCTGCGGCCGCGACGATCGTTGACGGTCAGGTGGAACCGCGCGTCGCCCCAATAGTCGGTGAGCTTGCCCATGTCCAGGTCGACACCGACTTGGGTCTGGAAGGCGTTGCGTGCGCTGTGATCGAGGCCGCCGTCGACCACGCCCATGGCCTCGGTGATGAAGCCACCGCGGAAGGACACGCCATTGGCGGCCCATTCGCTGCGCTTGCCATCCCAGTCACCAGTCATGCTCTTGCCGGTATACAGGTCGTCAGCGGCCTGCGCATGCTCAGCGAAGGCGGTGGAAGCAAGCATCGCGGCAACCGTGCAAAGCAGCGCGGTTGCCAAGGGTGAGTGCCGGGGCAGAGAACGGGGGAAGGAACAGTTGTTCATGCGCTTGCCTTGGAAGAAAGAGGAGAGAGAAGAAAGAAGAAGTTGGCGTAGTTTCAGCGGCGCCGGCGCGGCGGCGCGCGCAGGGCGAGAACACTCCACAGCGCCAGGGCCAGGTAGGTGAGCAGGCTCCAAGCAGGCATCGACAGCCCGAGGAAGGTCCAGTCCACCACTGCACATTCGCCTGAGCCGGTGAGAACTTGGCGGAGCACATCGAGCAGTGGCCAGGCCTCGAGCATGTTGGCCAGGTCAGGACCGCATGCGGGCACTCGGTCAGCCGGCAGCAATTGCAGCCATACATGCCGGGTGGCAATACCTGCACCGAGCAGGGCGATGACCACGCTCAGGGCGATGTAGCCGCCGCGTACCGCTAAGGAACGCGGCGAATGCAGGCTGCCCAGGAAATACACGGTGGCCAGCGCCATGAACGCGCCGCGCTGTAGGGTGCACAACGGGCAGGGCGTCAGCCCGCCGAAAAACTGCGTGTACAAGGCGTACAACAGCACCCCGGCACAACCGAGTAGGCCGGCCAAGAACCGCTGCTGGAAGCTCCATGTCAGCGGATTGAAGGCGTAACGGGTCCACGGGCCGCGCATGTCGATAGCCTTTGGAAGAAAGAGGGAGGCACCACGCCGGGTGGGCGCGGTGCGCTTGCCGCGCTTAGCGGCGCAGCTTCAGCGGGGCGCTGAGGGGGGAGGTTGCGCCGTCTGCGGTGGTCACCGTGGCAGTCACGTTGGCTGCCTTGCCGGCATCTACCGATGCCAGCGGGAACACGAAGCTGGCGTGGCCCTTGGCGTCCACCGGGACCTGGATGAAGCCCAGGTAGCGCTCGGCCTCGGTCATGCCGGCCTTGCTGTTGGCGAACAGCTCCACCCGGTACAGGCTATCTGGAATGCCTTGGAACTCGCCACGCACACCGATGCCACCGTTGCTGGCTCCCAGCGTGGAGAGCAGGGTCGGCGCGGCTTGGCCGTGATTGGGCGAGGGCTCGCAGCCATCGACCTGGCCGTCGAGCGCGCAGATGGTCTCCAGCTTGGACGGATCACCTTCTACGCCGCCGCCCCGGTTGCCGATGAATTTGCCGTGCTCCAGCCCCGGCACGTTGAACACGATGGCCCCTTTGAGGTCCGGCAGGCAGGAGCCACCGGCGAAGCAGCGGCGGATGTCTTTGCCGTTGTCGATCATCACGTTGGCACTGATGGTGTTGACTGCAGGACCGGTCACTCGGTTGCGACCGGGTGCAGCGTCCGCGCCGGGCTCTGCCTGCGGGCGCACCGACACCGCGACGCGGTTTCCGATCATAGTGTTGCCGTCGACGATATTGCCGGTGCCGCTGAGCGTCACCGCCGAGGAGATGCCGGTGAACGTATTGCCGGAGATGTAGTTGCGGTTGCCCCAGTTGAGCTGCACGCCGTCGGACAGGTTTTCCCAGTGGTTGTGTACCACCACGTTGTCGTTGCCCCACAGGATTTCCAGGCCCTGCGACGGCTCTTCGTTGTCCTTGTCGTTGCTGGTAATGAAGTTGTCGGCAACCAAGTTAAAGGCCGCGCCGCGGGTCATCTCCATGGCATCGCCATTGTTGATGAAGCGGTTGCGGAGAATACGGTTGTGAAGTGTGTTGGTGGATGTGGAGTTGCCCTTGCCGTCGTCGGCCGTGACCATGATGCCCGCGCCGCCCTTGTTGCCGACGATGCGGTTGTCATGAATGAGGTTGCCGCTTGCGCGGTTGACCAAGATGCCGATGCAGAAATTGCTGATCTCCAGCCCGCGGATCTCCACCGCTTCGGTGTCGCGCAGGATCAGGCCAGGCTTGGTGGTCGTGCGAACGTTGGTGCCGTACTGGCCTTCCACCGCACCCGGGCAGGCCCGGGTGCCCGGGCCAACCACGTAGGCCGAACCGTCGATGGCCACATAGGTGCCATTGCGCGCCCAGTCCACATTCTCAATGACCACCGGGCCTTTGATGGGCGGAAGCTCGCGGGTGGGCTTAATGATGTACGGGCCGGCGCCGATAGCGCTGAGCTCAATGCGGTAGTGCCCGGGGTTGGCGTTGTTACGCTCCAGCGCCCAGCGCAGGGTGCCGTCACTGCCATCATCGGCGTAGCTGGTGACCTTCAGCACCGTCTGGGCGCCGCGCGGCAGGGCCGGGCCGGCAAGGCTCTGGGCAAAGGCAGGGGTGGCCAGCAGGGCCAGTGCGAGCAGTGAACAGGTGGGGGTGATGCTCATCTTGCATTCCTTGGAGAGACGAAGTGGTCACACCGGGAGGGGGCACGGCTCAGAACGCGGTCAGCGCTCTTGTCATGCCGGCTCCACAGGGTCTTGGAGCCGAAGCCCACGCGGTTGTCGGTGAACTTCAGATGCAGCAGGCGAATCTCCCAGACCGGCGCGGTCATGCCGTGCGCCTGGGGGAATCGCCGGTAGTACAGTTCCAGCGCGGGAGCGGCGTCAGCTGGGGTATCCAGGTGCCTGGCGGTGCCGGTGTATTGCAGCCCGTGGATCTGCTGGATGTCGCTGAACTGGTCGGTGATCGTGCCGGCCGCTTGGGGGTTGATGGAGAGCATTTCACCGTGGCGGGTGTCGAGTGAGCTCAGCAGCAGCAGCCGGGTCTGCTCTTCATCAAATGCGTAGAAGGCGCTGGCCGACCAAGGGATGTCGTCGTAGCTGGTAGCCAGCGCAAGGACGCTGTGGCTGTGCAGGAACTCGACCAGAAGCGCGGGAAGCGGGTTCATCACGGTGCCCCAGGCCTAGAAAAAGTGAGACCAGAAGGCCGAGATCGGCATGGCCAGCAGCAGCGCGGGCAGCATGTTGGCGACCGGGAAGACCTTGATGCCGCAGATGCGGAAGCCGGTGGCAAGCATCAGCAGGCCGCCCACCGCAGAAAAGTCCGCAATCATCGCCGACGTGGTCAGCGGCAGGATCAGCACCGCACCAAAGGCCAGGCTCAGCTGAATCACCAGCTGCGGCACCGCAATGGTGGCCACCGCATAGCCAAGCGTGGTGGCGAAGATGGCGGCGGTGAACAGATCCAGGAACGACTTGGCGATCAGGATCGAGGAGTCGCCGGTCATGCCTTCGTTCATCGAGCCGAAGATGCCGGTGCCGCTGGCGCAGAACAGCACCAGGATGGCGACGAACTTCTCCAGAAACTCATCCTGGGACAGGCCGCCAGCCTTGGCCGGCACCACCTTTTCAACCAGGGCGCGGGCGAAGCCCCCGACCTTGCCGATGCCGCGCTCCAGGAAGACCAGTTCTCCGATCAGGGCGCCGAGGATACCTGCCAACACCATCACCGGCATGTGCGCCGCACGGTTGATCAGGATCACGCCCATGGCCATCGAGGCAACGCCGAAGGTGAGTGGCATGGCACTGCGCAGCCGTTCCGGCATGCGTTGCGCTAGCGCCGCGCCGGTCAGCGCGCCGATCAGTACAGCGGCACCATTGATGTACGGGCCAACGATCATGTGCGTTCTCCTTCGGCCAGCGTGGCCGGCAGGGTTTCACCCCAGCGCGGCAGGGAGGGATGATCTAAGCCGAGCAAGCCGATGGCGCGTGCCGCGCTGTGCGCGATCATGTCCTCGATGGTCTGCGGGCCGGCGTACAGAGAAGGCACCGGCGGAAACACGATGGCGCCATACTCCGTGACCGTGGCCATGTTGCGGATGTGGCCCAGATGCAAGGGGGTCTCCCGGGTCATCAGCACGAGCCGGCGGCGCTCTTTCAGCACCACGTCGGCGGCGCGGGTGAGCAAGGTGTCGGTGACGCCGCTGGCGATGGCGCCCAGCGTGCGCATCGAGCAGGGCGCCACAATCATGCCCAGCGTGCGGAACGAGCCGCTGGCAATCGCTGCCCCGACCGCTCCTGCCGGGTAGCTGACATCGGCCAGTTGTTCGACCTGATCGCGGTCGAACGCGGTTTCATGCTGCCTGGTCAGGCCGGCCGCTTTGGACATCACCAGATGGGTCTCCACGCCCAGCTCCCGGAGGAGCTGGAGCGCTTTGACGCCATACTGGAAGCCCGTGGCACCGCTGATGCCGACGATTACTCTTGGCTTCTGCATGACGATCTCCGCTTACTTGACGAAGCCGGGAATGAAGCGGCTCACATCCACATCCATGAACTGCGATCGCTGGAAGTTGGCCTTCAGCTTGTAGGGCACCGTGCAGTCGAAGATCGCCTTGCAGGTGATCCCGTGATCGCGAATGGATGGGCTGAAGGCGGGGTCCTGCGAAGGATCCAGCGGATGGCAGCGCACACCGGGGATAAAGACCGTGCTGACGTCACCCTGGTAGCGGGTGGTCATCGCCCAGACCACATCGTTCATGTCGAACAGATCCACGTCTTCGTCAACAAGGAAGACATGCTTCAGTTCGGAGAAGGCGGCAAACGCAAGAAGTGCGGCCTGCCGCTGGCGGCCTTCATCCTGGCCACTGCGCTTCTTCACTTGCAGCACAGCAACGTACTTGCCGGTCCCTGGTGAGGGGCAATGCACGTTCTGCACAAAGCCGGGCAGGGCACGTTCCACCAATTGCAGGATGCTGGCCTCGGTCGGGATGCCGGCCATATTGGTGTGTTCGTCGCTCGGCCCGATGCAGGTCTGCAAGATCGGATCGCGGCGATGCGTGATGGCCTTAACCTTGATCACCGGGACCTCCATCTTGGCTTCACCGGTGTAGCCGGGGAACTCGGGCATGGCCTTGCCCGTATTGGTGTTCTGGTCCTCACGCACGCGGTAGTTCGGCACCAGTTCGCCCTCGATGACGATTTCCGCATTGGCAATCGCCCGTGCGCCCACGGCCACGCCTTCTACAAGTTCCACTGCGCGGCCGCGGAGGCCACCGGCGATGGACAGCTCGTCAAAGCCAAGCGGGGTGGTCGGCGGCTCAAAGCACGCGCCGATCTCGATGGCCGGGTCCACACCGATGCTGATAGTGATCGGAAGCGGCTTGCCGGCCTGCTCGGCCTTGATGCGGAACTGGTCGAGGTGACGGCCCGGCACAAAATACATGGAGATCTCATCCTTGCCCTGCACGCACAGGCGATGGATGGTGACGTCGTGTTCGCCGGTTTCCGGATCGGCCGCGTAACACATGCCCAATGTGAAGTACGGGCCGGCATCTTCTGGGGTGTTCTTCGGCGCGGGCAGCAGCGTGCGCAGATCGAAGCCCGGGTCCGTGGCGAGATGCACCACTTCTTGGCAGACCGCCTTCTCTCGAGGGATGACGATCGGGGCGATCGCGTTGTCGACCGAATCACGCAGCAGGAAGCCAAGTTTCTCTTTCGGCACGCCGAACATGCGGGCCACGCGCTGGCGCGAGGCCAGCAGGCCGATCAGCACGCGAACGTCCGGGTAGCCCTTGACCTTGTTGAACATCATGGCCGGCCCAACCCGGGTCGGTCGTTGCACGGTGCCGCCGGCGCCGACGTAGCGGTAAACCCCGGAAAGCTCGGCTTCCGGATCGACCGGCTCGTTGGTTTCGATGTATTCGCCGTCGTACGTCTGCAGCAGCGCCAGTGCCGAGCGCAGGTCATGCACGTCAACGTTGCTGGGGAGGGTCTTTCTCATCAGTGTGTCTCCGGTGGGGATTCGGTCTGTTGATGCCGATACTCCGCTTCCATCGGGACTGCTGCATTGATTTAAATCATTTCAAGTAATTGATTTAAAAGGAAAACATATCAAAACGCCAAAGGCGCCCGTGCCGCCTTTGGGTGCGGACACGTGACGCCTTTTCGATGCGGCACAGGGTAGGCGGACGGGCGCGGGAAACTATGGAAAAGTATGGCGCCGGGCCACCAGCAGGGAGGGCTCAGCCGGTGGAGCGCTCGTGCGCGGCCGGCAGAGTGATTCGCGCCTGCAGCCCGCCTTCGGTGCGATTGCGCAGTTCCAAGTGCCCGCCATGGGCCTGGACGCAGTCGCGCGCAGTTGCCAAGCCCAGGCCGACGCTGCTGCCGGTTTCCCGGTGGCGAGCCTGGTCAAGCTGGAAGAACGGCTCGAAAACGCGTTCCAGCATGTCCTCGGCGATGCCGGGGCCGTCGTCGGCGATATCGATGCATACGCCGTCTGCGCCCAAGTCGCGGAGCACCACGCTGACGTGCTGGCCGTGGCGCAGTGCATTGACGATGAGGTTGTCCAGCGCACGCCGCAGCGCGATAGGGCGGCAGCGGTAAAGCACCGGCAGCGGTGCGTCGAGCCCGACGACATGCCCCATGCTGCTTAGGCGTCGGCACACTTCCTTGAGCAGGCCATCCAGTTCAACCACTACGCTGTCCTCACTGCGCGCGTTGTGGGTTGCGAAGCGCAGCGTCTCGTTGACCATCTGCCGCACCTCATCCAGCGTGCGCAGCAGTTCGCTGCGCTCCTCGCTGTCGGGCAGCATCGCCGCCTGCAGTTCCAGCGAGGTCAACGGTGTGCGCAGGTCGTGGCTGATGGCGGCGAGCATGCGTGTCCGCTCATCAACGAAGCGCGTAGTGCGCTCGTGCATGACGTTGAACGCGCGCGCGATCTCGCGGATCTCATCAGGGCCCTGCAACGAAAGGGGATCGATGCGCTCGCCACGGCTCATGCGCTCGGCGGCATCGGTCAGTGCGGTGGTGGGGCGCACGATCCGGTTGACGAATACATACAAGAGGATCAGCACGGGCGGAATGCCCACCAATAGCGAGAAACGCAGTAGCTGCCAGCTGTCCCGCCACAACGACTGCACCGGCAGGGCTTGACGGGTATGCAGCCAACGGCCCCCGTCGAGAGAGAGATTGATCTCTACGCACTCCAGCCCGGTGCCTGCCCTGTCCACGGCCGGGTCCAACTGGCGAGTCGCATCATCGTTGCGACAGGGCATGCGGACGGAAATCTGGCTGTCGGGAATCCGTTGGCGCAGATCTTTCGCCAATGCCTGCTCGCGTTCCGAAGTGCCAGCCACGCTCGCCTTCGTGTTGATCCACAGTTGTGCCACGTTGTTGTTGAACGCTTCCAGCCATGTGTCATTGCCCGGTGGCGGGGTCTGCGCGAGGCGATAGGCAGTCAGGGTGCGCGAAAGCGCGTGGTCACGGGCGATCGGGTGAAGCACGCCCGACTGCTGCCACAACCCTAATGCACCGAACAGCTGGCCCAGCACGAAGCCACCCAGCATCAGCAGAACTAGCTGGCCGCCAAGGCTGCGCGGCAAGTACCTCATGCGGCCGACTCGTGTTCAACTGTGGCTGCTAGCAGGTAGCCGTCGCCCCAGATGGTCTTGAGAAGGGTGGGGTGGCGCGGGTCGTCTTCGAGCTTGCGGCGCAGGCGGCTGATCTGGCTGTCGATGCTGCGGTCGAAGCTGACGTTGTCGCGCCGGCTAAGGTCGAGTAGATCGTCGCGGCTGAGCACCTGGTTCGGGCGTTCTAGGAAGATACGCAGCAGGCGGTACTCCATGGTACTCAACGCCACCTCCACCCCCAATGGGTCATGCAGGTGCCGACGCAGCAGGTCCAATGTCCAGCCGGCGAAGCGCAGCTGCCCAGAGTCCGCGCTCCCTGCACTGGCGACGCCCCCGGCCCGGCGGAGCACGCTTCGGATGCGCGCCACGAGTTCGTCGACACTGAAGGGTTTGGTCACATAATCGTCGGCGCCTTGATCCAGCCCGGTGATGCGGTCGGCGTGGTCGGCCTTGGCGGTCAGCAGAATCACTGGCGTGCCGTAGTCCTGGCCGATGTGTCGACACAGCGAAAGACCGTCTTCGCCAGGCATCATCCGATCCAGCACAACCAGGTCGAAATGCAGCTTCAGCAGGTGCGCTCGTGCCTCCACCCCGTTGCTGGCGGTAGAGACCTCGAAGCCCTGCCGCCGCAGGTAAGCGGCCAGCGGATCGCGGATTGAACGGTGGTCATCGACAACCAGCAGGTGTGTCACTTGGGGGTGCGGTCAGTGGGGAATGTTAACGTTAGCAAGCCACCGGCACCGGTGTCGCCACAATTCGCCACAAAGGCTTGTGATCGCCCTGATACGTTCGGCTCATGGATACCCTTGAAGCTGCCTGCGTCGAATCCCAGCTGATTGCTGTTTCGGTCAATGATGAGCCGATCGGGCCTATCGGCAAGGCTGATTGTCATGCCGGTGAGGGGGTGCTTCACCGAGCATTCTCGCTCTTCCTATTCAATCGACAGGGGCAGGTTCTGCTACAGCAGCGCAGCGCGCTCAAACCACTGTGGCCGGGCTACTGGGCCAATAGCTGCTGTTCCCACCCCCGGTGGGGCGAGGAACTGCCCATTGCAGTCTCCCGCCGAGCTCGGGAAGAGCTGGGTGTAATGTTGACCGCGCCATTGACGTGGCACTTCAGCTTCATTTACCACGCGCGCTATCTCGATGTCGGCAGTGAGACTGAACTGTGCCACGTCTATTCTGCTCTTCTAGAAGATGTTGAACTGCACGTGGACCCCAACGAGGTCTGTGCCCACCGCTGGATAAAGAGCCATGAGTTGGATGCTGCGCTCAGGGAGGAGCCAGACGTCTACTCCCCTTGGCTTCATAGGGAATGGCCAGCCCTCAGGGCAGGGCGGGTCAGCCGGCCAATTCAGCGCGACTCTGAGCATTTGCGCACACTTTTAGGTCGCTCGACCAGTCTAGAAGGGCCAATCTGACCGTGCTAGCCTCGGTCATGTAGGTTCTTACCCACCGGAGCTCGCCATCATGTCGTCCGACGACGCGTCATGGAACGCCTTGCAGCAAGAGGCTCAAGTCCGCTCAGCGCTGTCCAGAGCTTCAACGCGAAGGGCTTCCACCGCTGCTGCCCGTCGAAGATTTCAGCATGCGCGGGAAGGTGCTCTGGATATTTCGATGACTCGTTCGAAACAGGGTCGTCGCTGACGAGGATGCGGCCCTGTGAGCGCTACGCTTCCACACAAGTTGTCGAAGCTCTTGGTGTAGCAGCCACTTGAAGGACTGCAACTGGCCCGCATGGCATGCCGCGATGATCACCGCCTATCCAAGGAATCGGGATGCCTTGGGTAATCCGCAAGAAGTGAAAAGAGAGGAAGTGAAATGGCCAAGACAATGAAAGCGATGGTTTACCGCGGCGAGAACGACATCCGTGTGGAGGACCGTGAGGTACCCACGATCTTGGAGCCGACTGACGCCATTATCCGAATGACAAAGACCACGATCTGCGGTACTGACCTGGGAATCTGGAAGGGCAAGAACCCGGAGATTGCCGCTGTCGCTGAAAAGAAGACTGGGTCGTTTGACGGTCGAATCTTGGGTCATGAGGGGATCGGGATCGTTGAAGAACTTGGAACGGCAGTGAAGCGCTTCAAGAAGGGTGACAAGGTCATTGTTTCCTGTGTCAGCCGCTGCGGCACTTGCGAGAACTGCCAGAAGCAGCTCTACGCGCACTGCCGCAACGAAGGTGGCTGGATCATGGGCTACATGATCGATGGCACGCAGGCAGAGTATGTCCGCACGCCTTTCGCTGACACGTCCCTGTACCCCCTGCCGGACGATCTGAGCCAAGATGTGGCTGTGCTGCTGTCCGATGCCCTTCCAACCGCCCACGAAATCGGCGTTCAGAATGGCAACATCAAGCCTGGTGACACGGTGGCGATCGTCGGTGCGGGTCCGGTCGGCATGAGCTGTGTCTTAACAGCCCAGCTCTATTCACCGAGTCAGATCATCGTCGTGGACATGGATGACAATCGCCTGGCGATGGCAAAAGATCTTGGTGCGACCGATGTGGTCAACTCCAGTCGAGAGAATGCAATTGAGCGAATCCTGGAGCTGACCAACGGCCGAGGCGTCGATTGCGCGATTGAAGCGGTTGGGATAGAGCAGACCTGGGACGTCTGCCAGCACGTCGTCAAGGAGGGGGGCCACCTTGCGAATGTTGGTGTCCATGGCAAGGCGGTGAGCTTCGCGCTGGAGAAACTCTGGATCAAAAACCTGACCATCACCACGGGCCTGGTCAACGCGAACACGACGGACATGCTGCTGAAGACATGCTGTTCCGGAAAGCTGCCGATGGAGAAGCTGGCGACTCACCACTTCGCGTTCTCGGAAATCGAGAGGGCCTACGACGTGTTTAAGCATGCTTCTGATGAGAAGGCCATGAAAGTCATCGTCGATTTCGCTACTTGACAGTAAACCGAGGGCTTTCTGAATGCTGGATCCGGCGTCCATGGACGTCGGTGAGCAGTCAACAGAGATCGGTGTGACTACGCATAGTCATGCAAGAGGCTCTTGCCACTGTAGTAGCCCGCCATCATCACGGGGCGTCGTAACCTCGCCAGAAAGGCATGCAGCGTCATGGCCAAAGCAGTTCAGGTATAGCAGAATTCCCTCGGGTAGACGGCGGGTGCGATCCTGCTGACACACGTACACCCTGACTATCTTGGCCAGCTGCTCGATGTTCAAGGCCGCCCCGTCCCCCTGCGCTCGTTGGCAGAGGGGTGATGTGCTGCCCGGTGTCAGCATTGGTCCCGTTGCTGGAATATCCGCCAGGGCGCACTGGCTATCGGGTGGAATCGAAGGGACGCGGTGCATTGATCTAGGTAGGCTTCGTGGATTCTTCCCGCATCCAGCTTGCATGTCCCGATGTATCCATCGCATTCGACCGATCCGCAGCGGGTGGCAGCGACCCATTCAATGGTTTTGGACATGGTCAGCGCAGATGGCTGATGGTCGCTGGCGTACACTTGGATGTGCTGGGTTCTGCACGAGTCAGTCGCAGGAGGAATGGCTGCGCAATCACCTAGGTCGGATGATGACTACGGATAGTCTTAGAGCATCTTCTGCATCTGGCCGGTCGCGGGCATGCGCCGATACCCATGCGTTTCATTCGTGTAATCGCGCGCTTCTGTCGCAAGCCACATCTGGAGCCCCGGTCTTGCCAGCTTCCTCCATTAACCACTGTGCGAACGTCTTCACTGGCCCGTTAGTCAGGCCGATCGGTTCGGGCAGCACCAGGCAGAACGTCTTGGACACCGCCTCACATTGCGGCCATGGTGCCACCAGTCGACCTTGCTCCAGCTCTACCTCCACGTAGAGGCGCGGCACCAGGGCGACCCCGAGGCCTGCAAGCGCGGCTTCAATCAACATCGCATGCAGATCGTACCGTGCACCCACGGCTGGATTGGTGAGGGCTATGCCAACGTTCTCGGCATAACGCTGCCAAGCATCGGGACTCTGTCGCCGGTGCAGCCGCGGCAGCGTCTCCAGCGAGACGGTGCGGTGCCCCTTCTTGATCAACGTGGGATGGCACACCGGCACCAGAAGCTCCTGCAGCAGCGGGTAGGTCCGCATGCCCGCCCAAGCCGGATGCTCAAAGTGCACGGCAGCATCGAAGCCGCTGCCGACCAAGACGAACGGCTCGGTGCGCTCGGAAAGGTGCACGGTGATGTTCGGATGCGCGCGGCTAAACGCGGGCAAGCGAGGGATAAGCCATCTCAACGCGAAGGTGGGCGTTACGGCAATGTCCAAGCTTGCTGCGTTGTCAGGTTGGCCCATCAGGTATTGGCTGTCCCGGTCCAAACGGTCCAGTGACTCGCGAACCTGGGCGGCGTATCGCTCCCCATTGGGCAGGAGGCGGACGCGATTGCCGACCCGCTCAAATAAGGGGACCCCTAGGAAGGACTCCAGCCTGCCGATCTGGCGGCTGATGGCCCCTTCGGTGAGGGAAAGCTCTTCCGCTGCCCGCGCAAAGCTGCCGTGGCGGGCGGCGGCCTCGAAGGCGGTCAGGGAGGTGCTGCTGGGAATCTTCCTGCGCATGGGGATTTAGCGTGATCTTTTGTCACTGAAGCATACCGAAACGTCGATTTGATGTGGGCTAATGCAGGTCTAGCATGACGGGACATCAACAAGGGGCGCGCGCACAAGCCGGCCCAGGAGTGTTCCCATGATCTACACCGTCGAATGCAGCTATTCCGACTCCGCCAGCGAGGAGGAATGGAACGATTTCTACAGCCTGCACAAACTGCCTGCGCTCATTTCCGTGCGGGGGTTCCACACCTCGCAGCGCTTCAGGGCATGTGCTGCCGGGTGCCCGACCTACCTTGCCCTTCACTCGATAGACGGCCTGGAGGTCCTGCATGGGGACGAGTACGCCCGGAAGGGAGGGGGCAACTTCGCACGCTGGCAGCATCACATCACCGACTGGCATCGCAACCTATACAGTGGCTTGGATCGGGCCCCCGCCGTCGAACAGGGCGATTACCTGCTGGTGAGTCGCGTCGGCCCTGAGCCGATCATTGCGATGGGGATTGCCCCCGAGCCCTTGCATGCGGTTGCGCTGGATCACGCGCCGGCAGCGCTCTGGCTTGCGCGCCTTCCGGCCGGGATGGTTCCAGCCATGGAGTCCTTTCCCAGCAGGGTGCATGCGTATGCGCCCATGTCAACACAACTGAAGAACGTGTCCGATGCAGGCCGGTCAGGGGTAGAGACGCACCCAGATGCCTAGGCTCTCGATCTACTTCACCGAGGAGCGGATGCCGGCGAAGGACAGTCTGGACGCGCTCACTGAGCGATGCGCGGTGCTGTTCGCGGACGTGCTTGGCGCTGCGTTGGACAATGTCCACATCCTTTACCTGGCTGCGCGCCACGGACGGGGCCATCCGGCGTCTGCGGAACTGGCCTACCGACTGGGTCCCGAGAGGACGCCCGAGCTCATGGGCGAATTCATGCGGCAGCTCGATCTGGCCATCCAAGACCATGCAGGGCTGACGGCGCGCATCCGTTGCTTTGGCTACGCCAATGATTCCCTCCACGCACGCAACTGACGAGCGGCCATGAACGCATCCATCGTTGAACGGGCTCTGCCCACCCTCCAGATTGGTGGCTTCCTGATCCAAGCGATCAGCGATGGCCATCTGACCGCCAGTTTGGATCTGCTCTCCCACATTGATCCGGCCGAGGCCACGCAGCTACAGCTGAAGGCAGGGGTCAGCGACCCGTCCTCGATCCACATCAACACCTACCTGGTGCGTGGGAAGGACCGCACGATCCTCATCGACGCCGGTGCCGGGGGGATCAAGGGCTGGGGAGGGAAACTGAGGGCTAATCTGTTGCGAGCCGGTGTGCAGCCCGGGGATGTGGATACGATCCTGCTCACGCATGCGCATCCTGATCATGTTGGCGGTCTACTCGATGCTCAAGGTCAACCTGTCTTCCCCAATGCGGAGCTGCTCATACACCCACGCGAGCTGTCCTTCTGGGAGGACGACGGCAACCTTGCCCGCAGCAATGATCGTGCCCGGGGCAACTTCCTGCTCGCACGGCAGGTGTTCGCCGGATATCGCCGCAACTTGCGCTTGTTGGCCGAGGGCGATGTGCTGCCCGGTATTAGTATGATCCCGCTGCCGGGCCATACGCCCGGGCACACCGGCTATCGGGTGGAATCGGAGGGCCGCAGTGCGTTGATCTGGGGTGACATCGTGCATTTCCCCCACATCCAAATTGCCCGGCCCGACGTATCCATCGCGTTCGACCAAGACTCGCAGTTGGCGGTGACCAACCGTTCAAAGCTCTTGGATATGGTCAGCTCAGATGGGCTGATAGTGGCCGGCATGCACTTGGGGGAGAAGGGATTCGCGCGTATCAATCGCATCAAGAAGGGCTACGCAGTCACTTATGAAAGCTGACGAAGCTTGATAGCGGGATGATGCCGGCTTGGCGCGGCGACGAACGAAAGGGCGGCTGGCGGCTTTCGCCGCCAGCCTACGGACGCGGGAGGGGACCCGCCCGATTCTTTAGAAGTAGTAGGCGGCTGAGAACGCTAGGATGGATGTCCGTGCCGACATCAGATTTGCCTTGCGGCGTGCTGCCTGTCGCCGACACCAACGAAACCACGGGCTCATCGAGGAAAAGGTGTGTGTAACCGAAGCTGTATTCGGTCGAGTCGGTGACGCAGCGCTGCAGTCCCGCTGACTGCTTCTGGCCGGATGCTGCCACTGGTGACGGACTTAGGAAGGGACGCTTTGAGCAATCGAAATAAATCACTGTGTTAGACAGCTTTTGCCTTGAGGCAATCGACCTATCCCCGCCAGACAGGATTGAGCTTGTTGCCTAGCTGAGGTGCGGGCGCGCAACAAGCAAGAATGCGGGTGACCAGCTGTACAACGCGACCGTCCGAACTTCATCTACCTCGTAGCCGGCGGACGTCAACTCCCGCACCCACAGATCAGCCGGCTGTTCCCAGTTGTGACGCTGACTGGGATCGCGAACCTTGCCGAGCAGCATCGGTGCTAGGAAGCCCTCCGCGACCAGACTCGCCTGCTCGCCGTAACCTATCAGCCCGCTTTCAAAGCGAGCAGCGATTGACGCAATCTCTTCTTCACTGCCCGCCTCCAGATCTGGCACATCAAACTCAATGATTGCCAGCCTATCAATCCTGGACCTGAGCTCCCTCAATGCCCTGGTCCGTTCGCCAGGCTCCACGGATTGCAGGGAAAAGGTGGCCTGAGCAAGCGCCCACTTGGGTCCGACGTGCGGGCATTCAAGAAAGCTCTGAAGGGTCTTTGGCCACAGCTCGACTTCGGTGCCATCGTTCAGGCCGACCTTGCCAAGTCCAGCTTTCAAGGCGTCCAGCAGTTCCGAAGTGGGCTCAACGACGCCCAAGCGAGCGAGAGAGTTCCGGCTGGATGACAACGGTGGCAGGAGCGCTCGCCCGTCCCCGGCACCGATGTCCAGCAGTGATCGCGCATCAACCGACAAATGCAGCTCGGCGAGCGCGGCATGTACTGCCGAGTAAAGTTCGACATTGCCGCCCCCATTGATGAAGACCTGAAAGGCCTCAGTCTTCTCGTAGGGACTGCGCGCGGCCTGGCCTGCGACCAAGCTGGCCAAGGCGCCACCCAACTTTGAACCGGCGTCAGCTGCTTGCTTGAACGCCGATGCGGCGTCTGCGAGGCGCCCGTCGCCGGTCAAGCGAAGCCCCGCGCTTAGATGATCGAGCATTTCGATCATGGTTTGTTGATCCTTCAAGATGTAAAGAGTATGCCCGTGACATCGGAAGAGAGGCGGGCAAGAAGGTTCACTGAAGGCCTTCACCGACCCGCTCTCCATAACGCAGCGTTTGATTTTGCGGCGACTCTTTCACTCTAGCAATGCGGTTCGCGAAGTCAACGGCATGACGCTGTTGGGCTCCGGCCAAGGCGGCGTGAGGCCCGCGAGTGCGCGGCAGGGCATCAGTGATAGGTTATTGAGGGTAGGGGCGGATGTCTGCTTACAGCCTTGGATTTAACGAGTCGGAACAGCAGAATGTTCCCGCCGCAGCGGCCTGACCGTGCAGGTTGCTCATGGAAGACCAAACGCTCTATGGATGGCTCACATCTGGAGGCTTCGAATCTCAAGGGGCCAGCGGCAGCAAACAGTCCGGAAGCTCATCCACGGTCACCCGGATTTTCGGCGCGAGATTGCGTGTCAACGGCCACATAGCCTGTATCGGGGTCCCTCGTATACCCCGGGGCAGCCAGCACGGCCACAAGAGCACCGCTCCTGAGCTCATCGGCTACCAGCCAGGTTGGCAGCTGCGCAATGCCCGCCCCATCGAGGACGGCTGAACGTAGCGCCTCTCCGTCGCTGATGGTGTGCCGACCGTCGATCAACAAACTTGTAGTACCCGCCGAGCCTTCCGGCAGCGAAGCACGCCGCCAGCGCTCGCGAACGTGAGGCAGTCGTGGGCAGCAAGATCGGACACGCATGCAAGCAAACCGCGGTCCGCCAGGTAAGCCGGCGAAGCACAGGTCACCACTCGCTGATGCCCCAGGCACCGTGACGCAAGGAAGGCGCTGTTACCCGGCTCGCCCAACCTCACCACCATGTCGATGCCTTCCTCGAGAAGATCGACAACCCGGTTGGAGAACCTTACCTCCAAGTGCAGCTGGGAATGCTGCTTTGCGAGGTTGAGCGATGGCGACATTACCCACCGCCTGCCAAGACTCACCGGCAAGCTGATCCGCAGCGTGCCGGCCACCTCCCGCCGGCGCGACGCTGCCCGTGCTTCCGCTTCGTCCAGTTCGGCCAGTACCCGGACACAGCTTCCATAGAAGTCGGCGCCTTCCTCTGTAAGCGATAGGCGGCGAGTAGTGCGCTCCAGCAGCAAAGATGGATGGGGCGATGGCTCGGATTTGGTCATCCGACAAAGGACGTCTGAGCGCAGCACCGGCGAATGGGAAGCGAAGCGGGAAGCAAGTTGCATGGTCTTTCTCCTGACAAAGTTGGCTGTTGAAGAAACCTCACCGGATTCCTGGATTCGTAGCCCAGCCTTTCGGCTGTTCGGTGCGGTCGGCACGAAGGACCGGGTTGGCCTCGTTGCCACCGTCTTTCCTGAGTTCATCGCCCGCGACGGAAGGGAGCTCGTGGACGGGGTCCGTCAAGGAGGCAAGCGCAGGGTTGGTGCGGCCCGCAGGCGCAGCCGAGGACACGGCCCTGCGCGCCTCAACGGCACACGGACGCGGGCTACAGTCGCGGACAATGTGATGAGTTCAGGGAAGACGACTGGACAGGCAACGGCCATCCCTTTGTGCCGACCGCACGCAAGCGAAGCGCGCAGGCCCGAAGCTGGAAGCCGGGCCGAAGGCGTCAGCCGAGCGGAGCGAGGGAACGATGGAAGCCCGAAGGGGGGCGAGACGCCAGGACCGCAGGGGGGGGGGGGGGGGGGCTGGGGGGCCAGGCCGAACGGCCCCCCGGCCCGAGGTGGCGGGCGCGCGGCGCGTGGCTGGGCCTCGCCCCCCCCCCCCCCCCCCCCCTGCGGTCCTGGCGTCTCGCCCCC